>Ga0160420_100001_pt1 | contig 239966 bp, 234 predicted proteins | sample CelAP2metagpilot_FD_108197 | JGI IMG/M metagenome (GOLD analysis project Ga0160420, IMG submission 108197) | Phycosphere-associated microbial communities from algal ponds in Kailua-Kona, Hawaii, USA - Cellana AP2-5-5 metagenome pilot | ecosystem: Engineered > Artificial ecosystem > Aquaculture...
ACACCCTTCTCAAAAAAGCACTACTCACGTCCCTCCCTCCCTCCCTTCCGCCCTCCCTCAGCATGTACCACGAGACCCGCGACCCAGACGGTAACCTAATCGAGATCCCCTGTGTCGTGCGATTCCGCCTGCAGGTACTTTGTCGTTGCTGCTATCGTGGTCGGTCGCAGACACACTTTCCGACGGCACAACTCGTCCCCTTCCTCCCTCTTCTTCTTCTCTATTCCTTCGCCCTCTTTCAAAACCTATCCTCCTCCTTCTTTTCCTCCTCTCCAATAATCTGTTGCCGCGATCGATAGGAATGCGACGACACACGCGGACTGCTCATCCAACGCGCACTACACCTCCCTCTTTCTCCCCCCCCTTCACCGCCACACTCTTCCCGCAGCAAAAAGTCTATCGTTCCCCACAACTGTTGCCTACAAACAATCTCTGAGGTCTTGCACCCCTTGACAGTCACCAACCACCGCATGATGGCCGTCCTTTGATACCTCGCCGCCACCCCGAGCACACTATCCCCCTTCTGCGTCACGAGTGGGGCAGCCCCATCCGTAGTCTCGTATAGAGGACATCCAAGCTCATCGATCAGCCATCGTAATACTTCCAGGTTACCTCCTTCCGCCGCGCAATGCACCGGGTACTCCCTCACCGATTCCACCAGGAAAGGAGTCCAGATGTTCACATTCCCACTCGCACACAGTTCAAGCACCCTTGTCCAATCCCCGTCCTTCAAGGCACGACGAAAATTCCATGCTAAATGATTGCAGGCGTCACAGATACGGACAGTACGCTCATTGTTGTGGTAGGTGGAAGGGAGCATGCCCTGAGGCCAACGGGACTTAGAGCACTTCCGACACACTAATTGCCCGCAATTCCGACAGTGCAACGGCGACTTATATAGATTTTTGCCGTCTAGACACATGTAGCAGACGCAGCCTTTCACAGGTTCGGCCCACACGGGAGGGGCGTGGTTTCGACATGCCGCCAGGGCCCCTTCTTCCGTCCCATAGAAGCCCATGGTGATGTAGGCCGGGCGCATGCCCTGTGGGTCTGTGAAAAGCCCACGGACAAAGGGCTGTACTAATGACACGGTCGCTTGCCAGGCGCCGTTTTCGCGTTGCCGGACGTGGTAATTTAGGTATTGCCGGGGAACTGGTCGGATGGTCCCATAGGTGGCACCATTGCCCGAGGAGGAGGAGGCAGACAAGGAGGTGGAGGGGTTTTTGCTGCCGCCGGGGTCTAACATTGATAAGCTCGAGGACAAGTCGAAAGAAGAAAAGGTATTCATCTTAACCTGCAGATACTGGCTTGCCAAATTTAAGACTCGTGTCGTAGTTCGCACCTTGTCACGATCAGAGGAGGTGGCTTGCAACCGCGCGCCGCTTGCCGACAAGACCTGACCCAAGGTCTGCGTATTGCTGCGGACATGGGGCATGGTATTCGGTAGTTGATACTGCTGTGAATGACGATGAGTAGGCACAGATCTGACTGCAGAGGGGTGCGTGGTAGGGGCTGCCGGAGGTGCAGACGGAGGTGGGAAGCTGGTGGGGCGGCAGGAAGAGGAAGAAGCAGAGGAGTTGGAGCCGAAGTGCTCTCTCTCGTTGGCGCTCCTCTGACGGCCCGCTATAGGTATAGAGGTTGCCATATGCACGCCTACTTGTCCTGTCTTTATAAAAATAATTATGTAAGTGCATGGTGATTTGACTGGAGGGGACTCCCCATGGAGGTGCGTACGTTGAGCCCAACGGCAGTAAGCTTCAAAATCAAACGATACGTATATCTCAGCGCAATTGCCACGCGAGCTTGGAGCCTTCTAACTGCAGCTTCACACCTGCAAGGATATGCCACAAATACAGGGTACGTTGCCTGGCCAATGTCCAGGATTGTGTCACAACATGTTTTGTTGATGTGTAGTCTCTGCAGACTTTGCATTGGTGCTAGGACCTCCTGTTTGTTTTCCTCATGCGACCCATCACGACCAGCCGCAGACGATAAGTGGGTGTTCATCATCGGTCTCCGTAAGTGCTGCAATTGCATTGAATTTTCTTACACTCCGTGCATGATTTCTCTCCCACACGCTGCTCTCCCTCTTTTTCCTTCTTTTTTTTCCTTTCTTTTCTTTCCTTTCTTTTCACTTTCTTCTTGATATGATGTAAGATACGTTGGAACAGGTGCACGACAAGCAGCGTAGCTCAGAGGAAGAGTGTAGGGCCCATAACCCTAATGCCGTACGATCGAAACGTACCGCTGCTAACCTTTTGCAATCTTTGTGGCACAATTACCTGCTATCCGGCCCATTTATTTTTTAGGACGATGTGCCCTTCTTAAACTGACTCAACCGACACCAACACCAGCAAAAGGCAACAGGCAACATGCAACATGGCATTCTCTATGGTTTCATTTTTCTTCTTTTTCACCGTCCTCCAACTACCTCTCGCGCTCTTCATCTTTCCCTATGCGCTTCTCCACCCGGCCGCTGTATTTCTTTGTGATATCCGACTTGGTGTCGGGCCGCCATGTTTGACGCAAGGCCGTGTATCCTCTTTTTGACCCATCTTCCATACTAATCCCTTCCTGAGAAGGCGCATCCGGCACACTCAAACCACATCGGGCCGCCGCCATCTTGACCAGCTCCCGTTGCGGGGCCCGTTCGCCACTCAGCACCATGGCTATGTCCTTTTGAGGCAAGACGGGATGTGTGTGAGTGGTCTGCGAGCGTTGTATCCCTCAGTTTCTCTCTTATTTTTATCGTACCTTTTGCCTGTCCAAATTCTTAAGCATTAAGGCGTAGTCCTTGGCTTGTTGGCAGCGCGCCTTCGACACCTCGCTGTCTGCGGAGTCTTGGCTCTCCACAAACTGAGTGTTAAATGACCATAAGGTAGAGGATGGTTAAGTCTCCTTCAATAATATTGCGGCCGCGACACCGACCTACACGTACATGCTCTCGGATGAATGTCTGGTACTGGCTGTCCGCCTGGGCAGCCGTAGGCCACTGCTGGAAGTTCTTGAGGATGGCCCGGACGTCGCGTAGCAACTGTGGGAAGAGTGGTGCATAAGTATCGATCATGTAGGCCACGGACCCTCAGTACTACCGGTATAGCTTACTGATTTGCTGCGTAGGGTCGCAGGAGGCAAAGTCGTGGGCGGCATGGCTCGATCGATAGTCGAGCAGTGAGCCTGCGGGGTACGGGACGAGGGAGGGGAGAGGCGAGAAGATGGTTGGTTATAAATTGGGGCACAGCGAATTGAAACACTGTGATCGCCACACTACAAAGCGGATGTCAAACACACAATTGCGTCCCCTACATATTCTTTGCTTGTATGGTGGTTGATCCGAAGGACGTGGATGTGTACGTGAGAGCTGGCGAAGTCATGCAGTTGCTCCGAGCACGCCTTCTTCATCATGCACATCTTCTTTTACGGACGCTCATCAATGCTCCTTCAATCTCACACTATTTACCCCAACTTCACCCTAGACAAGACAGACAGAGGGCATGGGACGCTCACGGTCCGTCTCGGAGGGCTCGGAAGCATCGGTTGCCTCTTCATCAGGGGCGGCATCTTTGCGTAGCTCCCGCTCTCGTTCGGCAGGTGGAAACAAGGTGGAAGACAAGCGGCGTCCGCAAGAGCAACAGCGCAAGAAGCGCCAGTACGACTCTGTATCTCCGTCCCGCTCGCGCTCGAGGTCGCCTGCCAGTGATGTAGGGGCAGGGAGGGAGAAGGAGGAAAATAGTGGGAAGCGGCAGCGGTCTTCCCCAAGTCCGGCAGCTCCCTCCCCTGCCGCCTCTGCGTCGGAGGACGAGGAAGACGACGAGCCTGCCAAGCTGCACGTTTCGGGACTTAGCCGCAACGTGACGGATGCGCACTTGCAAGAGATTTTTTCCACGTTTGGAAATTTGTCGCGTGTGGAATTGGTGGTGGACCGACGGGTGGGCTTATCAAGAGGGTTTGCTTATGTGGAATTCGAGCATCGCAAAGACGCAGAGGAAGCCCAGCTGTACATGGATGGAGGTCAGCTAGATGGCAGAGTATTAAAAGTGAACTTTATTTTGTTGGGTGGTCGCGGCGGTGGTAATGGAGGAGTAGAGAGAGAGATGGGTGCCAAAGCGGGAGGCGGACGACGTTCGCGTTCCCCACGCGGACGGAGCCGTACTCGCTCGCCACCCGCGCGTGGCGGTGGGCGTGACCGAGATTTGTATGACCGAAATGGGGGAGGTCCTGCTGGTGGTGCTGGAGGACGGGAGGGGTGGCGTGGTCGCTCTCGTTCGCCGCCTCGTGGTGGAGGAAGAGGAGGAGGAGGGGGGGGGGGGTATAGAAACCGCGGTCGCTCCCGCTCACCGTCGGGACGCTTTGGTGTTGGAGGTGGAGAGCGTAGAGGGGAGGGTCGTGGCCGGAGCCGTGAACCTCCTTATCGTCGTCAGCAGAACTTCCGAGGACGGTCTCCCCCGCGTCGGGGGCCGGGAGGAGGAGGAGGGTTTGGAGGTCGTCGTTCTAGGTCCCCACCCACCCGTCGGGGCCGTTTTTCTCCTTCTCGCTCTCGCTCCCCTCCCCGACGTGGGAGGGCTGGGCGCCGATCACGGTCGGACTCGTCCTCGGCGTCGAGCCGGAGCAGTCGTTCCTCCTCCTCCTCCTCCTCTTCTGCGTCGTCGGCCTCGTCGCGCGGTGGAAGAGGACGGGGTAGGAGCAAGAGCAGTAGCCGCGGAAGCTCCTCGCCTTCATATAGTCGGGGCTCTTCGCGCTGATAAGAGGAAGAGCAGCAGTCACGGGGGCTCCTCGCCTTCATATATTGGCGGGGCTCGTCGCGCTCGTATATCCGGGCAGGGGAGGGGGACGTGGAGTTGGGGAAGGAGGACCGAGAGAGAGAGAGCGAGAGGGAGTGAATGTGCGTGAGAGTGAGAGATAATGAGAGGAGGGCATAGAGAGAGTGTGAGTTCGGTTCTTTTATGTTGGGGAACGAGAGGACGAGATGTGGAGGGAGAAATAGGGAAGGAGGCATTGTGGGAAGGCGAGGACGTTGAGGAATGAGCACTCCGGGCACAATTCTTCTCCATACGTCTCCAAGAACGAAAAACACTTAAAAACAAACTAAAGGAGGAATGAGGATACAAAGAAAAACAAGTCAGAAATCCAATAAGCGGAGGGAAAAGTACACATGATTGTGTGGCCGTTGAGTCTGCAAGTCGACCTTTACTTTTCCATGTGCTGCTGCTGCTGCTGCTGCTATTGCTGCTGCTGCTGCTGCTATTGCTGCTGCTGCTGAAAATGATGATGATGATGATGATGATGATGATGGTGTACATGGTAGATTTCCTCATGTCTTGTTCGTTACCTCTCATCCCTCTCTTCTCACCCCTGAACCTTCCCTGTATGTCCCTCTCTCCCACCTCTCTCTTCTGTTGTTCCTGCTGCTGCTATTCCTACAACTATCGCTGCAACAAGCTTCCTAGAGCTGCATAACGCACATTTCCTATATCTACACCAACGGATTGTATCCCCTCCGCCCCTCCACAGCTGGCGCACGAAACCCCTCCTCCTCCTCCTCCTCCTCCTCCTCGCCCTCTTCCTCCTCGCTCCACTCCTCAACCCCCCGCGCACTTCCATATCTCCTTCCCCCGCGCCCTCCTCCCCCCTCTCCCCGTCCTCTCCCCCCTCCTCCTCCCTTCTCATCATCCTCCTCCCACAACCCAGCCAACTGCCTTGCCGTCGTCACGGTGCTCGTCGCCGCCCCCCCATCCATCATGAGATTCTCCACCAGACTCAACAACTTCTCAAACCTTTCAAACTCCGCCTCCACCCACCCCTCCTCCTCCATCAACTCCTCCACCGACACCACCACCTCATACAAGCCCGTCTTTCGACTTTTCCTGGCCTTCACCGGGCTCTGCAGCAACTCCCTCTCCCGCCTCTTCACCCTCCTTGACCTCGCCCCTGTCACCGCAAACCCCTTCAACCTCCTGGCCACACGCCGCAATAAATAATACTTGTAATGAATCATCGATGAATAACACAAGCTCTTGTACTTGCACGTCGATCCGGCATGCCACCAACCCCCCACCTTCCCCTCCATCGGCTTCCCTTCTTCCTCCTCCTCTTCCTCCTCCTCCCCCTCCCCTTTCCCCTCCTCTTCCTCCGCCTCTCTCACCTCCTCATCCCCCTCCGGCGTCCCAAAGACCTCCAAGCGACAGGGCAATGCCTCTTCCCACCGCCTGCTCTCCCACAAAGCCATGCTATCATACCTCGGCCCGGACAGCCTCACTTCAAACGCACATGGATGCCTCCTCCTCCCACACACCTGGCACCTATCCGGTCTCTCTCCCAAGATATCGAAAAACTCAAACCGGGGCCTCCCCCTCAGTTCCTCCACCCAAAGCAACTTCCACTGCATGGACCCAAGCAACGACTCGCGCTTGGTGCAAATCAGATCCTCTAGCTTCTTCTTGGCGTTGCTGAAACGGCCGTAACGCTCACTCATGGGGTTCCTTCTCATCCCTTCGCGAAAGGCGGGATCAGCCACAGAGCGCGCAAGCATTTCCAGGTAAAGAAGAAAAGCGTCCCGGGTACTCATGGCCTTACGCTGCATGAACAATGGCAGCACCTCGCCTTGCTCCGCTAAAAAGGCAGCATGAACACGCATGTGCATCAAACCCTCGTCCTCACTCGACTCCTCTTCTTCGCTGCTGACACTGCTGCTGCTGCTGCTGCTGCTGCTGTTAGTGCTAGAATTATCATCATGATCATCGTCATCGCTGGCTAGAATAATTTTACGTCGCTTCGTTCCCGATGAGGCTGCCCCACCCTCCTCTTTGTCCTTCTTCTTCTTCTTCTTCTTCTTCTTCTTTTCCCCTTCCTTCTCACGCATAATCAAACCCCTTCTTCGCTCCTTTCTTTCCTTCTTTCTTCTCGAGACCAACTCTTCCTCCTCTTCGGAGTCCATAAACTCCACCTCATCTTCAGCCGCAACAAAATCATCCTCGCGTCCAGCTGTCCCTCCCCCCCCCCCCCTCCTCCCAATTGTCTTTCTACTCTTTGTCTTCTTACTCGCATCGTCATAGTCCTCCTCCTCCTCTTCGACCTCATCGTCAGGTACAATAAAATCATCCAGATCCGCACTTTCCTCATCCTCCGACATCTTCCCCTGCCTGGTCAAAAAGAAAGAGGAGGATCTCCTCCTACTACTCGCGGACAGAGCAGATAAGCGTCGGACAGGCCTACCAGAAAGACCCGACAGCCTCCTCCGTGTCCCTTCCTTCTCTTCCTCCTCGCTCTCTTGATCAAACAGCCCACTGTCCTGCTCCAGCTTCTCACGTTCCTCCTCCTTCTCCCTCTCCTTTCTTCCCTCCTCGAGCACCACCTTTCGACGACTGCGCCAACGTGTTCCTGCTGGTGGTGGTGGTGATAGAGGAGGGAAAGACGACCTCCTCTTAGGCCGATCCTCGATTATTGGCCCTGCTGCTCCTGCTGCTCTGGCTGTGTCTATTCCTCCTCCGCCGCCGCCGCTGTTGGTATCCTCCCCGTCGCTGTCATCCACTTCAATTATCTGACCAACATCATCACTCTTGCCTCCTCCTTCTCCTCTTCCTCCTCCTCCTCCTCCTGCTGCTGCTGCTGCTGCTGCTGCTGCTGCAGCATCTACGCTGAGGCTGCTCTTGCGATGCTTTGACCGTATCACCCTCACCTCCTCCTCCTCCTCCTCCTCCTCCTCCTCCTCATCATCATCATTGTGTCCATAGCGGGCGGCGGGCATGCTCGTTGCTTGCTTTTGTGGAATTTGTGTGTCTGTTGATTTGAATAAAGCTTGGTGTGAATGAGGGGAAGAAGGGAAAGAAGCTGCTGCTGCTGCTGCTGCTGCTGCTGCTACTACTACTGCGCCTGCTCCTGCTCCTGCTCCTGCTCCTCCTTCTACTGGCAGCGGTGCCGATCTTTAGCAACCGAACGCCTGCCTTCGGCCTGCCCAGCAGGCTGTGAAACTAGTGCGCGATCCGTGCTACTATCCCAGATGCCTGTGGATTGGTTTTGTAAAAAATGATTAGAAATTATACGCATGTGTGTACGAATGAGTGTGACGGATGAAGAGATGTGCCTGCCAGGCAAAGGCCCAAATAGGAGCTTTAAAAAAAGCATGCCCATCTATCTTTTTCTCTCACTCCCTCATTCTTAATAAATTTGGTTTCGCTCCTGATTTTCGGGCGCGCGCAACTGTTTTTATTGTGTCCGTCGGAGGTGTGTACAGCTGCTGCTCCTCCTGCTGCTCTTGCTCTTCCTGCTGGTCCTGCTCCTGCTCCTGCATCGGGACTGTGCGAGACAGTTGGAGAGAACCGCGTCCTCGTCCTCCTCGTCCTCGATACGGTCGTTGCCTCCTCCTCTTCGATGTGGCACATGACAGATTATAGCGTTTCGGGACTGCTTCTGCAAGCTTTGTAGAGTGTCACCTGCCCCTCCTCCTCCTCCTCCTCCTCCTCCTCCTCCTCCTTCTCCCTCCTACTTGTCCTTCTCGCATTATCAGGGATAAGCGTGAGCAAACGCGACGGCAGTTGAAGACAAACGCATGTTAGTCTTGTGCAAGCATTTGTGAGTCGGTTGCGATTGAGGGGTGGTATAACGAAGGCCTGCGGGTGTGCAGGCAGAAGAGCTGGACCCCAAAATGCTGTGTATATTAGCGTAGCATATAAGAGGAGTGAGAGACCAAATGGTCGGTGGTTGTAAGACAATAAATGGGTAATGCTGCGAGGCAGCCTTGGCTGGAATTGTTCCTTCGGGCGAAGATGCCCATCCGATAGTGCATGTCCTTGGCTTCACAGCTCGGCATGTAAATCGCCACGTCGTTTCTCACTTCCTTTTATTCCAAACACCATGCCGACAGGGATTGTTGTTCGTTCCGCGTGCTGGTTCATCACAGAAGGTTAGCCGTTGTCATGTCAGACCTCCCCCCTCCTGAGGCTCCCGCAGTCCCTCCACCTCCCGCGCCCGACGAGCCCTACACAGAAGAGGAGGACTTTGCCACGGGCGTCTATGAGTTGTACAGGGCCTATACTGCGTTTACGGCCGTGACGGGTCTCGCGGCTTCGCGTCCATTGCTGGAGGAATGCGTGGCGTTGACAGACCGCTTGGCCTGGTCCTTGGAAGTGGCCGAGGCCGACTATGCCAGTGCTCCTGGTCGGCTCCCTTATGTGAATCAAAGACAAGAACACTTGGTTGGCACGTTAATATCAGTACTAATCGAAACAGATGAATCCCCAGAAGAGGTGATGGTGGGCTTGCTTTTGTCCGAGGACCCCGCGGCACAAACCGCAGCAGCGCGTCTCCTTGTGGCTTCAGCGCCCTTATACTCTGACAAGGCCCCCCCACCCATCTTCCACGTCCTTCGAGAAGAATCAGCATTCGAACGTCTCACAGCTTGGGCAGCGGTTTCGGCGGAGGAAGAAGAAGCAATGGACCCAACGAAAAAAACCCTTTTAGTCTTTGCGACTGGCTTGCTCGCCGTCCTTCTCCTCGACCGCGACGTCGCAGATTACATCGTCCGCAGCCCTGTACCCGCCGCGTTGCTCAAACGCCTTCACACCAGCCCTCAATTCTTTGACGATGCCGATGCCCAAGGCCCCTTCCCATCCTTCCTCCAAGGACTGACCCCACAAGAAATGAGCCGTCGAGCGGTGCTATATGGCCTGAGCTGCCTAACCGCTATGGGGGAGTACCAGGAAGTCCTCGCCCCATTCTTCCAAGAAGACGGGGTAAAGATTGTCTTGCAAGGTTTGCAAAGGACTGATCTCTCTTGTCGTCTGGCGGCCATCGAGCTTACTTCCCGCTTGCTCGCCCACAAGAAATTCGCCATGTGCTTCGTTCAAGACGCCGCAGGGGTAGACAAGCTCGTCGAGCTTTCCGAGGGGGAACAAGCCTTTCAACTGCATGCTGCCTTGGCGATGTGTTTGTTCGGGCTCGCCTCATTATCCAATGTGATGGAAGAGGTCTGTCGCCTGCCTTCCGCCACCTTCCATAGGCTGGTTTCCTATGCAATCTCCCTTCTCCGTTGCCCCCAAGAAGCCGCCCAGAAATCCATCGTCCTCTTCTTTGGCATGGCCCTCGCCTTTCGCCCTGTCCTACAAGCTTTTGACGCCACCACTGACAACCACGGTTACAGCAGCGGCAGCAGCAGTTGTAGCAGCGGGCTCTACTCCCTCCTCAACCTTCTTCGGTCCGGCTCCTCCTCTTCCTCCACCCTGGGCAATAACCACCCTTCCCTCCCTAACCCCCCCCTCAGCACCCAACGCCGGGGTCAGCTCGCCCACTTCACCACCCTCTGCCTCAGACACCACCTCAGAGTCCACCTCGCCATCCTTGCCTCCACTTCAGAGGCTGATGCCCCCCCCCCCCTTCCTGGAAAACGGCCACGACTCAACTCTCAAGATTTGACAGCGTCGTCCGCTGTCCCTTCCTCCTTCTTCCGACCTGTGGAAGTCGATGATGGGGCAACGGAGGCATTGCTGGGTCGCGTTCGAGCGGGTGCTTTAGTCCTTCCTCCTGACTGGGCCCCGATTCAGAATTTATTACACCACCGTGGGCTTCTTGTCCTACTCGGAGTAGTCGCTTCCTCTGCCACCGGAAGAGCAGGAGCCGCAGAAACAGCTAAGTATGCCTTAGATTGCTTGGAAATGGCCACGCTTCTACCAGCATCAGTTGAAGAGGCGTGTTTGGTGCCGGTGCAGGAGCAACCACAGCAACGGACGGGCATGCAGATCTTGTTGGAGGCAGCCTCGGGGCTAGCCCAGCGAGACGCTGATGTCATGCGAGGGGCTTTGAGGGTGCTCTGTAATTGTCTTTGTCCACGCATGGTTCTATTGCCAAAGCAATCACCTAAATCTGACTCGGCCATGGAACCCTCCTATTCCTCCTCGTCGCTAGGAGGAGGTGAAGCGTCCGCCGCAGAGGCTGCTGCTAGCGTCGCTGCCGCTGCAACTGCGGCTGCTGCTCTTCCTGCTCTCCTAGATCCCACAGAAGAGAAGATTCGCCGTGCTGTTCGTCGTGACCTACGCTCCAAAGACGGGATCAAAGTCCTAGTGTCCCTGCTGAGGTATCGACGGTGCATCCAAGCAGCAGATGAGGTCCGAATGCTGGCGGCTCGTGCCCTCCTGGGTCTTGCTCAAGAGGCGCCCATCGCCCAAATCCTTGAAAAAATGCGCGTGTCCCTACTTCTGTCGGAAGTAGTCCGCGCAGGCCCCGTTTTAGAACGCGCGGGAACCGAGCACTATTCGTTGTTGCGCTCAGCGGCGCTGCAGCTCATTGCAAGGATGACGGGGAGGCCGGCATCGGCAGTTTCTCATTCTGATGCTATGGACCCGGCGAGTTGGAAAATGGAAAAAGCCGCGATTGTCGCCCGAACCAGTATTACCTATGATCCATCCGATTTATTGCATTTAATTTATGATCATTTGCTGGCCCAGGGTCTGCAGCAAACCGCACGTGTGTTGGAAATGGAGGGGGGGTTGAGAAAGCCTGTTGCGCGTGTCGACGGAAATAGCAAAAGCAACAGCGGTGGAAATCAGGAGCAGCAGTTGCTGCTTGTAGATTCGTCTGTGGATGAGGGGGCCTTGTCCTTATCCACATCTTCCGCTGCACTGTGCGCGGCGAAGATAGCAGCGGCAGCCACGGAGGAAGAGGAGGAAGGAGGGGGGAAAGTAGGAGGTATAGATGAAGAGGAAGGGACGCTGAAAGGCACACAGGAAAGTATTCTTAAAGGTGTGAAGAGTCCTGTGTCTGTTGGGGAAGGCACGCCTTTTGCTGGGAAGGTTAAGAAAGCCAAGACGGGAGAGATGGGAACGCCAGCAGCAGCGTCGAGCAAGAGCAGCAACAACAAAACGCCAGCAAAAACAGCAGCAGCAGCAGCAGTAGCAAGAGCTACAGCAGCCACACCAACCGCAACAACAAAAGTACCAGCAACTACAGCAGCAGCAGCAAGAGCTACAGCAGCTATGGTAATGTACACACCCACCGCCCGTCCCATTAAACGGGGATTTGCGGATATCACCTCTCCTGCCGCTGTCAGTGCTAGGAGCCGCCATACTGGGGGCTCTTTCTCCCCTTCCTCTCACGATCTACCCGTCTCCCTCCCTCCGGTGGTACGTCGGTCTTCCCTGGGCGGAGGAGGTGGCGGTGCTGGTGGTATACACAACAACATAGGAGGCACACCTGCCCACACAGGGGGTGAAGGGAAAAATACCGCAGCCACCACTTCTGCCTCTACTACTGCTCAACCAACGTCCACCACCACCAGCAGTTACGGCAACACCATTCAACGAGCGAACCGCCTATTTCCTGCTGGTTTCCATTTTCGTCGTTCCTCTCGCGGCTGCTCTTCTCCATCCCCCTATCCCACCTCCTTAGGCCGCAAAGCCGGTGGCTGGCCCACCCCTACCCCTTCCCTCCTCGACCTGCCCTCCCCCTTCCCTTCTATGTACAAGCTTCCCCCCCCTCCCATCACTGTAGGGCATGGCGGACCGTCAGCTTATCAACAGCAGTACCAGCCACAGGGCCATCGCCACCTCCCTCCTGTCATAGATTCCACCACCCTAGACCAAATTGTCGTCCAATACCTCCGACGCCAGCACGAGCAATGCCCGAATCCTATTTGTGTCCTCCCTCCTTTCTCCCTTACCCTCCCTCATCGATGCCCTGAGCCCCTGCTCACATCCACGGCAGGCGCCGCTCACAACGTGACACGTCGGTTGTTGCAGAGAGAGATTCTCCCTCCATTTGGGGGGTGGAAGGGGCAAAAGCTGACAAGATCCCTTGTTTTTTCCCGGTTTCGACCGTGGAGGTCATACAGGGATGAAAGTGGAAGGCCGCTGACATGCTCGGTCTTCCCCAAAGGCCCCCCGGGGAGGTTGTGGGCGGGGAGTGATGATGGGAGTGTGCACTTGGTGAGTGGAGGTGGGAGAAGGAAGCGAGGGGAAGGAGAGAGGGAGGGGTGGCGTTGGAAGGAGGGAGGGAGAGATGGCATTGAAGTTTGTTTGCCTGCGTCTGTCCATTCTGTCCTTCCGAAGCATGTGCCACGTACTCATCACCCCTCTCTCTTCCCTGCAGTTCAACCTCTGGACCTCAGAGCTCGAGCGGTCGTGGGACTGCCACCCGTACAAGGTGTCAAGCATGGCTTTCTCACCCTTCGCGGCCCGGCCTGTGTTGCTGACTTCCGCGAGTGAGATGGATTTAGATGGTCAATTGCGAGCCGAGACGTGTCTATGGGCGGCTAATGAGGAAGATTTAAATACGCCGTTGTTGCAATTGCAGGGGGTGAGGGGTGGAGTGTTTGACTCGGGGGGGATGAGGTTTGCGGGATTGTCGAATGAGAACGTGGCCCAGATTTATGATGCGGAGATAGGGACGTTGTTAACGAGCTTGAAGGTGGGAGATGGAGAAGGGGAAAGAGGAGGCGGGGTTGTTGGAGGGTTAGGTTATGGGATTGGTGTTGATGCTGGTGCTGGAGGAGGAGGAGGAGGAGAAGGAGGAAGAGGAAGGGGAGGCGGAGCAGCAGGAGGGGGAGGAAGAGTGGAGGGGGGAGGGGGAGGGGGTGATGAGGATCCATTGCTGCAGCCGCTGTTGGTGCCGCATGTGGCGGGGCCGGACTCTGTGGCGGGGTCAAGGAGTCCAAACATTAGCTTCTCGCCGGCGGAGAATCATTTGATCTTGTGTGATGGGGTTTTGTGGGATGATAGGGCGGCGGGAGGAAGGATGGTGGTCCATCGGTTTGATCGGTTGAGCCACGGGGGGTCGAATTTCGGGGCGTTCCACCCGAACGGGAATGACGTCTTATTGGATGGCACGGTGTGGGACTTGAGGACGCATAGCCTCAAGACGATGATGCCGGGGGTGGAGCATTGCGCGGTGAAGTTCTCGGCGTGTGGCGATGTGTTGTATGCGTACCGTCCAGGGGGTTTCGACGATGCGGAGGGAGGGTTCAGGGCGAATCAGAAAAGGGCCAGGGAGATAACTTGTTTTCAGGTACGTTGGGAAGGTGCTTTAGACAGAGAGTCAGGGCAAGGGCTTGTGCACATGAGGTCTTCCCTTGTGTGTGGGTTAGCCTGGGAGGCGTTTCGCCTTGGGGTCTTCTAAACCAAATAAATATTTCTCCCGTATCCCTCCTTTCGTCCCTTCCCTCCCTCCGCAGGTACTCGATGCCGCCGACTACGCCACCATTCACGTGCAAGAAATGGAGCGGCACGTTCTAGACTTGGCCTTGGACGATGTCGATCTCTATGTGTCGGTTGTGGAGGGGAGTACGACACCAGTCGGGCCATTTTTGGCTGATGGTGCTGTGTGTCGTTTGTATGAGGTGGGAAGGAGGAGACCTGACGAGGCAGATTCCGATTTAGATGACGCACACTCATCAGAGGAGGAAGATGACGATTGGGCGGGAGAGGAGGACGAGGACGATGATGAGGATGATGATGATGAGGAGGAGGAGGATGATGGAGAGGAGGGTAGTGGGATGGATTTGGGGATGTTGGAGGACGAAGACGAAGAGGAGGACAGTGATTTGGATGCGGCGCTAGCGGCGCTTGAGGCAGAGGTGGAGAGTAGCGAGGCGTCTGAGGTCGGGGATGAGGGAGAGGAGGCTGAAGAAGGAGAGCAAGATGAGGAGGAGGAAGAGGAGGAGGAGAGCACGGCGGACTCAGCGTCTTCGGGGAGCGAGGGAGATGACGAGGAGGAGGACAGTGATGATGACGATGATGACGGCGACGCGGCGCTTGCAGCCTTGTTGCAGGCCGACGATTTGGAAGACGATGCCGACGATAGCGATTATAATGGGGAGGAGGATGACGAGGAGGATGACGAGGAGCATAGGGGAAGGCGCAGACGGTGAGCGTGTACACTGATAAGTAGAGTGAGCGGGTTTGTGCGACAGAGAGCATACACGCGTGTATCTGTGGAAATTACACCACATTTTGACAACATTACATATGAACACAGTAAAGAAACAATGAATCATGTGCAAACGATACATGCAGTCGGGTAGATTCGTGGACGGGTTTGGACCTCCAATTTCAACATCCACTCCCCGCACACCTGATCCATACGACGACATGGCCCGGCCCTCCACTCGCTTGCATGAATGCACAAAGCATGTGCCCTTGCATTGATTTTGATGGATCGCCATCGACGCAAGCACATTTCCCATCTACCCAGGATGAAGGACAGGCATATTTGCGGCGCATCATGGGCCGTTACGAACTTGCCACTTCGGTCATACTTCTCGTCGTCGTCTCGTCTGCGAGCCTAGCTCACCCTCCTCCTACGCATCATCAAACGTAGCAACAAATCCGTAGACGCGGATTTTGCTTGTGCTGCATACTTGTGCATGTGTACATGGGTTTGTGTCTCATACATTTAGTGCCGTTGTGTCGGTTGCTGAGTGGTGCTTTCGCCTCCGAGTCAGCCTCCTCCCCCATTAGTGAGTGCGTCGACAAGGCAGGCCTCGCTCTTTCGCCCACGCGGAGGCCACCCTTGCGTCTTGGCTACCTATAACTGATCTATGACCTTCATCTCATGTTTCCCTTCCTTCACCATCACAGTCACATTCCAGCCACGATGCGGTTGTCATTGGCCTTGTTAACGCTCGCCACGGGGGCCACCGCCTTCCTCCAACCCAAGCCAGCACTCCATCTGATGTCAGCGAGTAGACGCAGCACTGCCGCCCCTGCCGCTACCACGCCGCGTTTTCGCGTGCTTTCTACACGACAAGGCGCGCTCTTTATGGGGGAGCAGTATGATTACGACCTCATAATTGTCGGATGTGGTGTGGGCGGGCACGGCGCTGCCCTACATGCCCGCTCGGAGGGGCTGAAGACGGCTGTGTTTTCGGGCAAGGATGTTGGGGGGACGTGCGTGAACCGCGGTTGCGTGCCGTCCAAGGCCTTGTTGGCGGCGGCGGGGCGTGTGCGTGAAATGAAGGACGCGCACCACCTGAAAGCGTTGGGCATCACAGTCGAAGGTGATATAAGCTACGATCGGGCTTCGGTGGCGGGGCACGCGGCGAACTTGGCCAATAAGGTCAAGGGCAATTTGGAGAACTCTCTTAAAGCCTTGGGGGTGGATGTGATTGAAGCGAAAGGTGTGCTGGCGGGCCCGCATAAGGTGATGGGCGAGGGTAAGATCTACACGGCAAAGGACATCATCCTGGCACCGGGCTCCTTGCCTTTCGTCCCGCCCGGGGTCGAGTGCGATGAAAAGACAGTTTTTACTTCCGACGGTGGGTTGAAACTGGAGCGTGTTCCTGAATACGTGGCCATTATCGGCTCGGGATATATTGGATTGGAGTTCTCGGATGTCTACACCGCGTTGGGGTCGGAGGTAACATTCATCGAGGCCATGGACAGGATCATGCCTACTTTTGACCCAGAAATCGCGCGAGTGGCTGAGCGGTTGCTGATTAAGCCCCGGGCAATTGACTATAGGACAGGGGTGTTCGCGTCGAAGGTGACCCCAGGTGTTCCAGGTGTGAAGCCTGTGCGGATTGAGATGATCGACGCCAAGACCAAGGAGCTGGTGGAGGTGCTGGAGGTGGACGCGTGCATGGTGGCTACAGGCCGAGTTCCCAACACAAAAGAATTGGGCCTGGGGGAGGTTGGTGTAGAGACTTTCAGGGGTTTTGTGCAGGTAGATGAGAATATGCGGGTATTGACGAAGTCCTTCGACGAGGGGGGTGAGGTGGTTCCGAATTTGTACTGCATTGGGGATGCGAATGGGAAATTGATGCTTGCCCATGCGGCTTCAGCGCAGGGGGTGAGCGCTGTGGAGAATATCAAGGGAAGGAAGCATGCCGTAGACCATGACACAGTGCCGGCTGCGTGTTTTACGCACCCGGAGGTAGCATTCGTGGGATTGAGCGAGGAGCAGGCGAAGGCAAAGGGGGAGAAAGAGGGATTCAAGGTAGGGAAAAGCATTGGACATTTCCGTGCCAATTCCAAGGCGCTGGCCGAGGGGGAGCCGGATGGAATTGCAAAGGTTTTAGTGAACAAGGATACAGGCGATTTGTTGGGTGTGCATATTATTGGGTTGCACGCCGCGGATTTGATTCAGGAGTGCGCGAATGCCATGGCGGCGAAGACGACGGTGAATGAGCTGTCGATGATGGTGCATACCCACCCGACACTGTGTGAGGTGTTGGATGAGGCATTCAAGGGCGCTGTGGGCCGCACGGCACATTAAGAGACGTGTGTCCGTATGTTTGTTCTGTGTGTTCTGTTTGTTTCTGAGTCAGAGTAGCAGTTTTATCATATATACATACGTGCGCGGTTTCTCTTTTCCGATAGTCAAGTTTGGAGGAAAGAGAGGGGGGTGAAAAAAGGTCCATAGGAACGTGTGTGTTTTATGTGTTTTATCTGTGGTGGCTTTTGTGCAGTAGTCCTCAATGTGCTGTCTGTGCCTGGGTTTTTCCGTATTTATTGGTTAGTGGTTGTGCGAGTCTATGTGTCGTTCCTTTTCTTCCCCGTCCCTATGCTGTCCTCCTCGGATCCGGCTCAATTAGACCATGCTCAAGTTCGAACGACGTATGAAAGAAACAAAAAGCTTCTGCAGCAGGAATTGAGCAGGCAATATTGTATTTGCTTTTTAATTTCTGTTTGATGCACTTAGAGAGTTACGAGGGAAAAGCGAATAAAAGCGAATGGGTGGGGAGGGTAGGAGTGCGTCCAAGGGCACGGAGCAGGACTCACAAGGTACAGCCATCGAAACAACGCAATAACAACCTGATAAAGTCTAAAGAAGGCATGATTGTTTTTTTAAAATGCCCGCGTTGTTCACTTTTCGATTACCTTTTCAGGGGGGTAAAATCGAGGTGACTCGCTTCCTGTTCATCCACACATCGGCTCTAGCGGATGATTGCTTGCTTTTGCTGAGGCAGCAGGAAACGCAGGAAAGCGCCAGCACGACTCTCGTGTATCTTGAGTCCGGGTGGTCCGGGTGAATTCCAAAATCCCTTAGCACACTATCTACTATGCGTGCACCACGAGTGTATACTAGTAGAGGACACGGTGGATGGCGCGTTTCCATGGTCATTGGTCCAAGCCCGCGTGTCTCAACAGCAGTTGCAATCTTTGAGTTGGCTGGTGCCTCCACGTACGAGGCCACCCCTCACTGCACTCCATTTTCTCAAGTATTTTGACTATCATTTCCCCTCCTCATCAACACAGAGGTGAAAATGCGTTTGCTTTCCGGCTCAGTCCTGCTCGCAGGATTGGGGCAAGTGGCTGCCTTTGTGCCCAGCACACTGGCGCCCCTGCGGTCCACCACCCTCCAAGAGCACAATGGGCCTTCTCCTGTGGCCAGGTAAGCTTGCAAGCCTATCCTTTCCATCCCTCGATGCGTGCACATTTCTATCTTTCGTTTATATGTGCTATGATGCCTTTAGCTCTGACCGTGCCTCCATCTGGGTTTCATGGCAGTCCTCTGACGAATCACCTCCGCTTTGTTCCATATCTCTCGTCGTCAGCCCACGAGTGCTTGTCGTCGTGTTGAGCCTGACATCCTAATACTCGCCTATCCACCCCTTTAATCCACGACCACTCCACATACACAGACGGATGGCGCTATTCATGAGCACGGCCGCTGAAGCCAAGCCGGCCAGTAAGACCGCGTCCGAGGGCCGTATCACGCCCCTGGCAGACTACAGGAACATCGGTATTATGGCGCACATTGATGCGGGGAAGACCACCACCACAGAGCGCATCCTGTATTACACCGGCAAATCCTACAAGATTGGGGAGGTGCACGAGGGTGCAGCGACGATGGACTGGATGGAGCAAGAGCAGGAGCGTGGGATTACCATTACCTCCGCCGCCACCACTTGCTTTTGGAAAGACTATCGCATCAACATCATCGATACGCCTGGCCACGTCGATTTCACCTTGGAGGTGGAGCGCTCGTTGCGTGTGTTGGACGGTGCAGTAGCTGTTTTTGATGGTGTGGCAGGGGTTGAACCCCAGTCTGAGACAGTATGGCGACAGGCGAACAAGTACAAGGTACCTCGCATGTGCTTCGTGAACAAGATGGACCGCATGGGTGCGAACTTCTACCGATGCGTGGATATGATTCGTAAAAACTTGGGCGCTAACCCCATTGTCTTGCAGTTACCCATCGGAGCTGAGTCCGACTTTCTCGGTGTCATTGACCTGGTGCGCATGGAGGCGATCACCTGGCAGGATGAGGAGTTGGGCGCCAAGTTCGACGTGACTCCCGTCATGGAGTGCAGCAAGGTCTCCGACGACCTCAAGGCATTGGCGACGGAGTGGCGCGAGAAGATGGTGGAGCAGGCAGTTGAGGAGGACGAGGAGGTCCTGATGGAGTACCTTGACGGGAAGGAGCCGTCGGTTGAGGTGCTCAAGAAATGCATTCGTAAGGGGTCGTTGCAACAGCACTTCGTCCCTGTGCTTACGGGCTCTGCGTTCAAGAACAAGGGCGTTCAGCCCTTGCTTGACGCTGTGGTGGACTACATGCCGTCCCCCACTGAGGTGGAGCCGATTCAGGGTATTTTATTGACGGGCGAGCCGACCTCCCGCGCGTCTGATGATGAAGTGCCTTTCTCAGCTTTGGCGTTCAAGATCATGAATGATCCTTTCGTGGGGCCCTTGACTTTTGCGCGTATCTACTCTGGTGTGCTCGATGCCGGCTCTTCGGTGCTGAACTCTCCGAAAAACAAGCAGGAGCGAGTAGGGCGCATGTTGGAGATGCATGCTAACTCCCGCACAGAGCTGAAGAGTGCTCGGGCTGGGGACATCGTCGCCATTGTTGGTCTGAAGGACACGATCACCGGCGAGACCTTGTGTGATAAGGAGAATCCCGTTATTCTGGAGAAGATGGACTTCCCAGATCCCGTGATAAGTATTGCGGTCGAGCCCAAGACCAAAGCGGATACCGAGAAGATGGGCATGGCCTTAATGCGCCTGGCGGCCGAGGACCCATCCTTCCGATTTTCCCGTGACGAGGAGACGGGACAAAGTATCATCCAGGGGATGGGGGAACTGCATCTCGAGATTATTGTTGATAGGATGAAGCGTGAGTTTAAGGTGGAATGCAATGTAGGCGCGCCGCAGGTGGCGTACAGGGAGGCAATTACTCGCGCGGCGGATGTTGACTATACCCACAAGAAGCAGACGGGTGGCTCAGGGCAGTTTGCTCGTGTCAAGATCCGTTTCGAACCCATGACAGAGGAGGAGATCGGCGGTGGAGAGGATGCGGATGGGAAGAAGAAGGAGAGGAAGAACTTTGAGTTCGATACCCAGATCAAGGGCGGGGCGATTCCGAAGGAGTATATTCCCGGTGTGCTGAAGGGCGTGGAGAGCGTGATGGGCAATGGTGTACTCGCGGGCTTCCCGGTGCAGGGGCTTAAGGCCACGCTGGTGGATGGCGCTTTCCACGATGTGGACTCCTCAGTGCTGGCCTTCGAGATTGCCGGAAGGGCGGCCGCCAGGGAGGGGTTGAGGAAAGCAGGGTCAAAGTTGATGGAACCGATGATGAAGGTAGAGGTGGTGACGCCGGAGGAATACATGGGGGATGTTATTGGCGACATTAACTCGAGGCGTGGACAGATTGCCGAGCTGGGAGAGAGGGGAAACGCCAAGACGGTGGAGGCGATGGTGCCCTTGGCGAACATGTTCCAGTACGTGTCGTCGTTGCGATCCATGAGCAAGGGACGCGCGTCTTATTCTATGGAGCTGAATGCGTATGATGTTGTTCCGCCGAATGTGCAGGAGGAGGTGGTGAAGAAGTACGGGAAGAAGGTGGTTGATGACGACGAGGAGTAAGTGTCGCTTCTCGTATAACACATCCAAGGATGGACAAAGAAGGCGGAAAAAGCTGCAGGATAGTGAGTTACCGTGGATGGCGAAGTGTGTGTTTTGGATCCGGCAGTCTGTGTGTCCAAATGCTCCTCTTTCTGGCGTGAATCAGGGTCAGTGGGGACTAACAGGAGTGAAACGGGTGGTCGAAGAGCCAACCAATACGTCGCGGTTCCCAACGAGGGGAGATGAAGACACGAGGAGAGGAAGGGAAGGAGGGAAGGATACAAAGAAAAGGTACTGTGTTTCTCTTTTTGCCATTAGAATATAATAAATACAAAAGGCAGACACTCATTCACAAGCGGAGGTGAAGGCGGGAAAGGAGGGAAGGAGGGTTGTGTGGAAGATGGAAGAAGAAAAAGTGCGAAGAAGGGAATAAGGAGGAGACGTGACAATCTGCTTACTACTTTTGTTTCGAACAAGTAGGACTTGTTTTACTTAATTATCATTTCCCCCTTGCTATATTACCACGTTTATCAACTCTCACCTTTTCCTGGGGTATACGTGATTCTGTTCATGTTCTTAGCCATTCTGTACATCCCAGCCATGTCCATACCCGCACACATCCACTTCCACACACATTCTCACACTGAGCTACAAAAGGCAAGATTCAAATTTCATTCTGAATAACAAAAGGAAAAGCATTGATACGCTTTTCACTGACGTAAGCGATTTAATTTCCTACCCACCGTTGATCGTCGACAACGACGAGGACGACCGGGGGGGGAGGGATGAAGGCACATTCTCAAACAGTTCTTGCGCCGCCGCAAACTGTGCACCCGCAACTTCCGCTATCACTGCCGAGTCATGAGGTTCGGTAAGACCCAGCGCTTCTCTGACCTCGCCCATGATGAAAAATGTCCCACATACCACCACTGTTTCTGGTCGCTTTTGTTCATCTCGGTCCCCACCCCCATATGCACTCACGGCTGCGTGGAGAGCAGCGCCAATCCCTTCTTTGATGTTCGCATACCCATAATTCATCCTCGGCAATGGCGCGCCTAAAGAAGCAGCGGCGGAGACAAGGGCTTGCGGTGCAGCGGCGCGTGGGTGGCGGGCTTGGATTATGTGTACGTGAGAAGGGTCAACGAACTGGAGGACTGTTTGAAGGCACTCCGTAATGTCCTTATCTGCTGATAGCCCAAGCACGAGGCGAATCACCGGTTTCTCAGCCTCAGTCAACGCGCTAATCTTTTGCGTTTTCATGTCTCGTTTCGTTGGGGAAAGAAGGCGTTCGAAGAGCCGGCGGAGGGCGGGGGGGTTGTGCCCCACGTCCAGGACGACCCGCACTGTTTGGCCGGCCACCTGTCGCTCTAACTCTTCAAACCGACACGGGGGCCGACTCTGCAGGCCTCGCACCAAAGCTGCCTCGGTATCTGCACCTTGTGACCAGGCCAAGGGCGGGCTGGACGTCCGCAGGTGATTGAGTGCGGTGCGGGCAATGGCAGTGTTTTCCTCTTCAAAATTCGGGTAGGGCCCCTTGGGCACCAGCAGGACGGGCGCGCTACGCTCGGCAGCGATGGAGACCAGCAAGTCATGGGGAACGTGTGGGCCCAGAACGACAGGCACACCGGGCTTGATAATACCCGCCTTTTCGCGTGCTATTGCTTGAATGGTGGTGCCGAGGATCCTGGTGTGCTCGAGGCCAATAGACGTGATGATGGAGAGGCGAGGATGAATAATGTTGGTCGCGTCCAAACGCCCGCCCAAACCCACTTCTATCACCGCTGCCCCCAGCTGCCGACGAGAAAAGAAGTTAAAGGCCAGTGCAGTAGTGATTTCAAAAAATGTAGCTGGGATTGCTTGAACTTCGCGGACTCGCAACACCTCTCCCAAAAGCTCCTCTACCTCTGCCTCGGTGATCAACTGCCCGTCCACCTGCATGCGCTCCCGAAAGCTGGCAATGTGTGGGGATACGAAAAGACCCGTCCGGATGTGGGAGTACTCCAAGGCCTTGGCCAGCTTGAAAGCCACCGACCCTTTGCCGTTAGTCCCGCCCACGTGGATAATATTTGGCACCCGCTTCAGAGGGCTGCCACTGGCCTGATGCAACGCCTGAATGTTTTCCAGGCCCAACTTGGCAGTGCAGTACAAATTCACCTGGTACAGCTTCCGTACCAGCGTCTCATACCGCGACATGTTTGCGGAGGCCATGGCTTTCGCAGGAAAAGCTGGATTTGGGAGGGGAACTTTGACTAAGGGAGGGGGAGGAGGTCGGGCCGGTATGGCGGGAGGCTATTGCAAATGATGTACAAGATGGCCGGTAGAAAGCAGCAGTAGTACCGGCACAACAAGGAAGGCGTAGGCTTATTCTGTACAAGGAGATGTTCGGGGTTTGGTGTGACAGGCGTGTGAGTCTCAATCTGTGTGAGTCCAATGCTCCTCCCTCCTTTTTTCTTAAAAAAAAAAAAACTCCTTATCTTTTTCTCTTCTCATTTCTATACATCGCCCCTCTCACATGTTTCCCGATTACCACCCTTATGTCTACAGGGTAAGCCACCAGGTCGGCTGGCAAAGCACGTCATGTCTACCGAGAGGGTGCAATCAGCCTGACTCGCCGACAGCGGGGACGTTATGCCTGATATACGGCCGTTGGCCGCCTCGCCCCCTTTTGCCGAGACTCCACGCCATGCACAAACAACCGTGCCATCCTTATCACCACAGCGCAATCACAACATGCATGAGCTGTCGACCCTATGGCAATTCGAGCGGGACACCTGCAAAGTGCTGCAAGAGAGCCTCGATGAGCGGGAGGCAGACCTAAAGCAGTGTGTCGATGAGCTTGCGCGCTTGGAGGGATATCACGCATACGTAAATGAAATCCTGCTCAGTGCAGGGAACGGTGATGCTTTCAATTCGAAGTGTGCCTCGTCATCCTCTACTGACCCGGAGATTGTAATCGACGACCCCTTCTTACTGTGCAACGCTGCAGAAAGACTTGTGTTGGAGGCAGTAGCCGGTCGACGGGCGCACCTCTATCTGCTCGACACCGTGGCGGAAAACGATGGCAAAGTGTATCTTCAGAGCTGGTTAGTCGATGAAGATGGACAGCGTGAGGTGGCGCGGGTGCCCGTGGAAGCACGGCGAGAGGAGGACGAGCAGGATCCTGAGAAGGCCTCGGCTGCGCATGCATTGGTCTGTGCGCTGCAAGAAGAGGAGCCCTTGCTACCGGGGGGCGCATGCCTAGTCGCAAGAGTTGTGGACCGAGCAGGGCTTGTCTTGGGAGTGGTGCAGATCATAAAGCGGCAGCGGTCTCTAGGGAGCCAAGACGAAGCAGATAGCCCTTTCACACAAGCAGATTTAGCAGCCCTGGGCAACGTGCAAGACCAGTTGGCATCCACCCTCTTGCTCCTCCGCCTGCTACAAAGGCGGAATCGGCTGCAAGACAACATGGTAGCCATAGCCGCTCACAACAATATGCTTACCAGCAGCAACAGTAACGACAACAGCAGAAGCAGCAGTCCGCAGCGGATGCGTAGCTTGAGAACTTCCCCAGCGGCAGCAGCAACCGCGACGGGAACCGACGTGTCCACTACATTCTGTCCCACACTCTCCAACGGACGTATGCCCGTCTCATCTTTCTGCAAAGTCACGGCACGAGGACGAGAGGCTATCATCAGGGAAGAGGAGGAAAAGGCAGCAATAGCCGGAGCAACCGCCATAACCAGCCAGATACAGCTACAGCAGCAGCACGAAGAAGAAGAAGGATTGAGAGGGAAATACATCAAGGCCAAGATCTACATTCGTCAACTAGAGAAGGAGCTCAGACAGAAGGTGAGGGGGCAAGAGCGGGCGTTGCTTGCCCGGCAGGCGAGTGAGGGAGCCAAACGTATATTTGGCAGGGTGGAAGAAATGGAAGCACTCGTAGCTGAACTCTCCATAAGGCAAGAGCAGCTAAGATACGAGAATGATGCACTTTCAACAGCCAAGATACAGGCTGAGTTAGCAGCAAACGCAGCAACAGCCCAAGCCGAGGCGAAAGCCCGCATGGAAATCGATACGTTGGCTGAGTCTAAAGCACGTGCCGAGGTGGAATTGCGTGCTCAAATTCGTCAGCTGGAGCGGGAGCAAGAAACAGTGAAGGCCACAGTGGCCCGATTGAAAGCGGAGGCGAAGGCGTCAGAGGTGGAAAGGGAGCAGATGCGGCATGATATGCGGCGATGCCAAAAAAAGCTGGAGAAGAGCCAGAACGCTGTGAAGGACGCGCGAGTGTATCAAGAAATTACCCAAGCGGAGCTCTTGGATTTGAAGGAAAGTCTGCAGCGCATGGAAGCCGGGACGAACGATTTGCGTCAACAGCTGTTATGTCAGGAAGGGGAGGGAGAGGGTGGGAGGCCGAGGGTTTTGTAAGAAAGGCGAAATATTAGGGGGGTATTTGTACATATTAGAAGTAAAGTACAACAGAAAAACCGAAGGAATACATTAATAAGACTGTCCAGGGGCTCGTTCTTATCTTCTTCCGCTAGTGTGTTGCTTCTGACCACTGTTATATGCTCGGCGGTCCAAGTGAATTTTCCCTTCTGGTTGAGTCGGAGGGGATGTCGGGGTGCAGGTCAGATGGATGGCGTCATGAGCGAAGAACCGGCACTGACACTCGTCGTTCCTTTCACACCACTCATACATCCACCATACTCGACAACAGGATGATCCGGACACATTTTTCTTATTAGGATGGAGCCTCCCTCTTTCCTTGCAGCATCCGCTGCATCAGCGACATCAGAAGGACCACAGCCTCTGTCGCCGCCGCCGCAGCAGCAACCGCAGCAACCGAAGGTCAAGCAGCGACAACCACGGCAGGTCCTGCAGCAGAGGCAGCCCGTGGCGCTCTCCGTCATGACAATCGTCCTAGATCAGAACGAGGACTTGCTTCTTGCCATCGCGGAAAGCCAGCGTCTGGGCAAGAATGTGCGGGCGGCTAAGTACCAACGGCAGCTCCAGGAAAACCTTTTGGTCTTGACTCAGCTATGTGACAGTCAAGAGTATCACCATAAGTCGTTTCGGGACCTGGCCATGAAGAAATTACCCAAGCAAAAAAGAGCAACTGTTAAGGAAACATCAGCATCTGAAATTGGTCAAGGGATCGGGCAAACAATCTCGAATCAGCCGCAGCCGCTCGCCGTTCCTTCGCAGCAGCAATTAATACAGGCCCAACCGAACAATGCAGGGGACCTATCGGCTGCGACAAGCAATGCTCTTGTGCCTGCGCAGCAAGAAGGAGGAGAAAGAGGAGGGGAGGGAAGTGGAAAGGGAGGAGGAAGTGGAGAGGGAGACGGGAGGGAGGGGATAATCTATCAACCTCTGTCACAGCAACAACAACCCCAACAATTGCAGCAGCAGCTCATGATGATGCCTCAGCATGCGCGATTTCAATCGATGCAGCCGAGGCAACAACATCAACCACTTCAACAGCAGCAGCAGCAGCAGCAGCAGCAACAGCAGCAGGTTAGAGAAGGAAGTGGAGAAGGGGGAAGGGGAGGGGGAATGGTACAACCACAACAGCAGCTAGAGCTGATGCAGCAGCATATCCTCCAACAGCAGCAAATATTGCAGCAGCACCAGCAGCAATACCAAGCGATGGTCTACCAACAGCAGCTTCTCCAGCAGCAGCAACAGCAGCAGCAGCAGCAGCAGCAGCAGCGCTATCAACAACAACAACTACAGCAGCAGCAAGATCAAAAAGGAGAACGAGGGCCAGGACGAGGAGGGGGGGGTGGGGGGGCAGCCGCGGGCCCTTCAGCCCTTGTACAGACGCCAATGGGGCTCATGAAAGTCCAGTTAGTAGGGAACAATGAAACCGAGAATCTTCCTCTAGTCGGACAAATGAGTTTCGACCCATCTCTCTTTCAAAATGCGCTTCAGCAGCAACCACAGCCACAAATACTACTCCAACCGCAACCGCTGCAGCAGCAGCACCATCAACAGCAGCACCATCAACCACCACCACCACCACCACAACAACAACAACAATACTACGGTCATCCTGATACTGCTGCTTCTGGTGTTTTTGTGCTTCCCCCTATGCTGGCTACTACTCAACATGTGGACCACATTGAGAGCTGTAAGTCGGGATGGGATGGACCTCAGGGAGCCAGTAAAGGGGGAACAGGAAGACGGGGAAGAAGGGAAGGAGGGTGGGAGGTTTCTGCACTCGTATTTGAAGCTCCTTTTAAAAAACTATTTTTTAATGTCATAGGCTTTGGCGGTATGTGTTCTCTCCCCTCCAAGGGATTCGATTCCCAACTCTAAGCCTCCTCCCTCTCATCCTCGGCCCCTGCCTTTACTCATGGAAACAAACAACAGTGCTGCGACAGGACAGGTCAGGATCGTATTGGAGTTCAGTGGAGGAAGGTCGTCTTCTGGAAGCGCTTCGGCTGTACGAAACCACAAGTAAGTTGCGTAGCCTTAGAAGCAGACAGACAAAGACCAAAAATTCCTCGTCCTTCTGCGTTTCTCCACTTCACTTCACCTCACATAAGGAAAAATATGTGATTTTTTTCCTTTCCTCCCTCTCATAGTACTTTCAATTCTATCTTCCCTCCTTTTCCTTTTTCCTTTCCTCCCTCCTTGCTTCCAACAGATTTCACCAAGATCGCACAGCACGTAGGCACCAAATCCAAGACCCAAGTCCGCAATCGCCTGAAGCATCACCCGCAAGGTAGAGGCGCTGCACCTCTTCCTCCTCATTTTCCTCCCCCTCTTCCTCCTACCTTGACACCAGAGGCGGTTGCCACGGCTGCTGTGCTGATGCCTCCGCCGGCCCCACGTTCGACGAGTGTGAATGGCCGTTAGCAGCAGCACCACCAGCACCAGCAGCTCCATTGAGGCTGAGTGTTTAGGAATGGGCGGTCATTTCGGAAGAGGCGGAGAAATTATTTTGAGAATGTATGAGAGAGGAAAAGGAGAAGTGGAAGGTGAAAGAAAAGGAAACACGTGTAAACATTTTCGTCATGTAAATAATCATACTTACATCAAACAAAGACCGAGAGCCTCTCAAAGACGTCACGGAAGAAGCACTGCAAACGAATAAAAATGATGATTTATTTTCGATGAATATTATTACCACCATCGGTGCTTGAGTCGGCGCCACCCCTTACGTGGCTGCTCTGACAAACTGCGCACTGCCTCTTCCTCGGCCTCTTCTTCTTCCTCCCTCTATCCTCCCCGTCACACTTTTCTTCTCTCTTCCCGACAGACGATCAATGAACCTAGACCCCGAAATAGAAAACAAAGAATTCCCCTCCGCGTGCTCCCGCTACTGGTGGCGCGTTTCCCCTTCTGTGACTTGCGGTCTTGCTGTTGTACTTGGTCATCTACTCTCTTCACCGCGAAATGTATTTGCTTGTGTCCCCATTGAAAGTTCTATCTCTACAATCCATCTCTGCTCTTTACACCTTCCTTCCTTCCTCCCTCAATCCATCAGTCTCTCTTTCCATATATATATATATAATCTTCGTGTGTGTGCGTTCTTTTCATCTCGACATCCTCCTCTTCCTTTTTGTAAAACCTCTCCTACTCCTCCTTCTTGCTCGCCTTCATCTCTTATTGATATTCCATTCTCACCGTGGGGCAGACAATTACAGAAGCATACTCACAAATTTAATTTGGATGAGAAGATGAATGTATAGTCGAAAAATCACATATGCAATATTTCTGACCATGTCCTCCCCCTTGAGAAAGGAAGCTCGTCATCATCTCCCTTTCCTCGCCAGGGACAGCTTTGCTTTCCCACTCTCGTCTCCCGTTTGGCGCAAGGCTGCTCGCTTCCTCTTCTCTCACCCTCTCTCTATTCATCACTCAAATTCTGCCTCCCCATTTGGAATTGTCATTCCCCAACTCTCCCCTTCCATCTGTCTCTCTTCTTTCTTTCCTCTTTTATAGCCCGCGATATTTCTAATCAGCGCTCAACAAAAGAACGGAATGATCTCGTGTGTGAATCAAGCCACACATCCATATGCAAACAAGAGCAAACAAACAAACATGCATATCCCTTTTTACACACAAAATAGACATTCGCCTCCTTCCCATTCTCCTTACCTCCCTCTTTGGACCCCGATCACTTTTATGCTCTAATAATAGTGTTGGTAGTGCTGCTGTCCAGCCATATGATGTTGTATGGACTGCATTTGAGGATGTGGGGGAGGAGGATGATGTGCATACATGTAGTGTTCAGGAGGAGGATGGGTGTAGTGCGGGTGGGGGTAGGGAGCAAGTGGGGGAGGAGGGGGGGGGGGGAGGGGGGGGGAGGAAGGCTGCTGTTGGTTGGTGACTGCAGTACCAGGGTGGCCGTTGCAGCCTTTGCGGGTGTGCCATCCGAGGGCTTGTTTGTTATGGAAGCCCTTGGTGCAGCGGCGGCACACAAAGGAGGTTGTAGGGATGTGCTGGGCGAGGTGGAGGGCGTACGACTCGGCGGAGGTGTGGGCGGGGCGGTAGGTGTAGGGAGGGGGGATGGAGGGGGGAGGAGGGGGGAGGGGAAGGGGGAGTTGGTTTAGCTGCTGGTGCTGCTGGTGCTGCTGGTGGGCGTGGTTGTTGTAGAAGTGGGGGGGTAGGGGAAGAGGGTAGTGATGAGGGCCAGGAGCGCCGACGCTGTTTGATATACTGTCGCTGCTGGTGCTGCGCATGATCTTCGGCATGGGTTGTTCGATACCTTCCCCCTCCCTCTCCTCCTCCCCCTCCTCCTCCTCGTCTTCCTCTTCCTGCTGCTGTTGTTGCTGCCGTCGGTGGTCGTTACGGACGAAGGTAAAGGAGGAGGAGGAGGAGGGGGACGACTCAGCTTGGCTGATGCCGCTGCTGCTGTTGCTGTTCTCGGCCTTGCGTTTAGCCGGGCGACGGGAGAGGAGGAGATTCTCTTGCTCAGAAAAAAAGGCGTTGCGGCCGGGAGAGGAGAAAGGAGCGCCCGGAGTTGAAGTACACGTGAGTCCACCTGAGGTTGTGACACTGTTACTGCTGGCGCCAGTGGTCAGGCCCTCCTCCATGTGGAAACCTGGATTGGACAGCCGTGGAGAGCTGCTGCTGCTGCTGCTGCTGCTGCTGCTACCGGTTTCCCCTTTTCCTTTATCTTCATGTTCCTCATCGGAGCAGGACGCCGCTGAGGAAGCAGAGGAGAGGGAGGGATGGAACCCGGGGTCGAGGCGCGTATTTCGGTCAGTGAGCATAGCCCACTCGGAGGTACCGTCCGCATGTACAATCAAGTGGCATCTGCTTCGTGGGCGATACTTACGCACCAAGACATCAGTCCAATCGTGGACGGATTTGTGGTGGTGGTGGTAGGAGATGGTACGACCTACGAGGGATTTGCCGTTTTGGACCAAGTTGGGGACGAGAGGGGTGCCTTCGTAGGTGGGAAGGGTTGTGGTTGGCTCCGGAGCGGAGGAGGAGGGAGAGGAGTTTGAGGCAGTTGCTTTGTCAAAGCTTGTCGGGGGAGGGAGGCGATGTTGTTGTTGTTGTTGTTGTTGTTGTTGTTTGAGTTCCTGCCGCCGCTGCTGTTGGCCAGGAGAGGCCTGGAGACGGGGGAAGGCATTGAAGCCGTGACTTGTGCCGCTGCTCGCGGAGGAAGAAGAGCAAGAGGATGCTAGCATCTTAAACTGGTGGTTGCTGCAGGTGCTGCTGCCTGGAGCATTATAGTCCAGGCTACCGGAGGCTGAGCGGCTGACATTCCCTCCCAGATTGCTCCCGCTGCCGGAGCCGTTGTAGGCTGGCACCCACGCAGCATTACTAGGTCCTTGCTCCCGCTCCTCCTCATCGACAGGCAAGCAAAGGGGGGTCTCAGGAGGAAGAAGGCCGGCTTCGATTTTCATTCGTTGCTCTTTCATGTGAATGGTGCCGGGGCAGTGAGAGAGGTGGGAGCGGAGGGCAAAATGATTTTTAAAATTGGGCTTTCCGCAACGCTTGCATCGGATAAGGCCATTTGGCTGCACTTCGAAGGAAAGGGTCAAGGCTGTGCTTTGTCGCTTAGGGGCAGGAAGCTTGCTTTTCTTCAGAGAGCCACTGCTGCTGCTCATGTTCGTGGCCTTACCACCGTTGCTGCTGCTGCTCCCCACGAAACCCCATTTCTCCTTTTTGGACGGGCTGCGTCGCGGGCTCGGTCCCCAGCCGCCGCCCGTTCCTGCAATCTTACCCAAGCAATACCCTCCTCCTTCCCTCTCTCCGTGACCACCAACACCATCACCACCACCAGCCCTCTCACTTAATCCTGCTGCCTGTGCCCCCCGCCCTCCAACCCCTCTCTCCTCCCGCTCCCGCCTCATACGCTGCTGCTGCCGAGTAACATCCCTCCGCTTGAGTTTTCCCCAATCTCGATGGTACTTGGGAACCCCCCCTACACCGGCCACCGCTCGATCCGCCGACTTGTCCTTCCGCAACATCATCGCCCTCACCGATGTCAAGTCACTCCGGTACGGTCCTCCCTGGCCTCCCTCCTCCACCTCGCCCTCCCTCGCCCTCTCCTCATACTCTGAGTCATCCGAATCGTAAACGGAAGCGTCTTGTCCGTATTTGTCATGGCAACGTCGATAGTACCCTACCCGATACCAGGGACAACCATAGGCACGCTCACGTTGTCTCGCCAGCTTCCTGCTCCCATTCCCCGCCTCCGTCACCAAGCAATTGAACAAGGACCAGGATCCAGAAGAAGCAGCCCGGTGATGCTGCTGTTGCTGCTGCTTCTGCCGCGCAAGATGGATCTCTTGATAACCGTCGCTTGACATTATTAATTCGTCGTCGTCGTCGTCGTCGGAGGAGGAGGAGGAGGACGACGAAGACGAGGAAACCCCGAAGCCCCCTGAAGATTCAGAATCCGAAGACGATGACGACGCTGTCTGTCGAAAGGCCACCATGATCTTGGCATCATCCTCCTCCATCTCGTCTATCCCACGCTGCTGCTGCTTTTCCCTATAGCCCTCCGCCTCATCCACCTCCTCCATACGAGCCCAATCCCGACTAGAATTAGCCTTCAAGAAAGCCGCTGGACCGAACGATGATCGTTGACCACGCACGCCTGCCATGGTCTGTTGGTCTCCCCAAGAAGACTTGCGCTCCTTGTCCTTAGCTGTGGACGGTGGAGTATCATAGGGAGAGGACGAGGACGAAGTCGAAGGCGAGGAGGTGTCCTTGGTCTTGAGACATAGGAGCAACGACTCGCCGTCTCCTTCCCAGGCAGCAGTGTTGTCCTTCTCGCGGGTTAAGCGTGAGGGGGACGGTGGTCGTGCGGTGACCGGGCCCGTCGGCTCCACGATTACATTCATATTGTTGGACTTTGCCGATCCGGTGGAATGGATCTCGTTCAGGAACGAGACCATCAGCTCGGCGTCCGCCTTGTGTCCCAACGACGCCGTGCTGTCCATGGAGGACGACCGCGTCGAATCTCGGCTGATGCTCGCCATGGTAGTCTCACCGGCCCCATGCACCTGCTGCAGCAGATGAGCCTCGGAGAAGCCAATTAATGGTCCTTTGGTCGTCGTCATCGACGCGGCCCTGGTCTTTTCTGTGGAGGCGAAGCCCAATAAGGGCACGCCTTCCGAGGTGTCCGTCGTGAGGCCGGCCCCTTGCGTACGCGGAGGGGTGCATGCAGCGCTCATGCCGGCAGTGCGCGCGTTTTCCTTCTCTCCTGGCCCTCTTGGGGTTTCACCAGACGATGGCTGGACAATGCCGCGGCGAGGAACTTGTCAGGTGCCGTGGTCGTAGTCGTTCTTGAATGTGTGTAATGTGTTGTGTGGGGAAGGTGGTATGGGGTGGGCGGGTGAGAGGACCATTTTTTGCAGTGGAATGAATTTCAAGATGCATATGTGAGGGGTGTGCTGCTCAACCGCTCCTTCCTTGACACTCGTGCGTGGGGCACGGACAAGCAAGTCGGCGCTCGCGACCAGTGCATGAGCAACATGGGCCAAACGTGTCGTTTGTGGGGACAAAAGGATGGCGTGTGCATGGACCCGGAGGCATGCTGTGTACAAGGCTCTGGATCGCCATGCATATTGGTCAAGCAACTCGTAAAACGATGAGCGCTACATCATGGAATAAAGGAGCAGTCCAAAAAGAGAACCAGTTGAAACTGTCGAGAGAACAAGCTGTGCCCCTCGTCGTACGATCGTCTCAATCGGAAATGTCCTCACCCCTTATTCATTCCTTTCTTGGGCCACCAATCGTAGCCTCTGGACCATTGCTTGAAGCGAGTTGTGACCAGTTTGCAGGTTTTGCATGCTGGCTTATGTGACGGGTACAACATCAAAGGACGGACAAGGGACAAAATTGGTCGACCGTTGGGACGTCGAGGCAACGGCCTCTGTGAGAGGAACTTCCTTGAAGCAAACGCATCTTCCTCCTTTTTGCTATGCAAGATAGTGCGCCTATTTTTTTCGTTGTCACACATTAATAAACCAACAATGACAAGAGAACTTGGATCAGTTTGAACCCACCCCTTCCTTCTCTCCACCACCACAACCACAAGCTCTAGCAAGAAAACACCAACAACAGGCCCCCCGCCATCAACATCAACCAGCCGCAGCATCATCACCAGCAGCAGCAGCAGCGCTTGCGCTCATTCATCACATTTCGTAGCTGCAGCTGTCCTCACCCCACTTGCCCGTCATGGCAAACGAGGGCATGCGTAATACAAGAAGAAGAAGGGCAAGGCCTCAGCAGCTGCGCGCGGTGGTGGTGGCAGCATTCAGCCTAGTATCCGTCGTCAATGGCTTTGTCTCCCTCCCCTGCGACTGCGGGCAGCCCTCCATGTCGTCTTCCGCGCAAAACCGCAAGGCAAGCACCAACCTGATGGCGGCTAATCAACCACCCTGGAAACGACGTGGACGGGAGCAGAAGCGGGACGCCGAAGACGAGCTAGCTCTATTCGAGCAAAATCTGTTGAACCACGGCGTCGTCCAACCAGGCCCGGCCTCCCCTGCCCCCCAAAAGCCGAAGCCCTCCAAGTCCCTGAAGACCATAAAATCCTCCCAATCCTCTCCAGTACCACGCCCACCACAAGCTGCGGGGGCAACAGCAGCAGCAGGAGGAATCAAAGAGGGACCTCTGCAAGACACTCCAATCGAGGGACAGGCCCAAGAGACCTTCCTCGCGGAGGCTTCCGATTCACTGGTACGTGTCGATCGCTTCCTGGCCCTGCGACTGCCTATGCAAAGTCGAAGCGCTCTGGGAGATATTTTCGACGAAGGGTTGGTTTTTGTCAATGGCATCCCTGCCCGGAAGAGCCTAAAGCTTGTAGAGGGCGATAAGGTCGAAATTCAGGAGCACACACGTGCAGGCATGTCAGACGACATCCGAGGAGAAGACATCCCTCTGACGGTTCTTTACGAAGACGAACACCTCATTGCAATAAATAAGGCTCCTGGTATGGTCGTGCATCCTGCCCCTGGTAACCGAAATGGGACGTTTGTCAACGCCCTCGTTTACCACGTCGCCCGCGGGGGGGGCAGCATCGAAACAACCGCCGGAAGCGAGGGTCGTCCTGGTATAGTCCACCGTCTCGATAAAGGCACAAGTGGAGTCCTTCTCGCCGCTAAAACAGCTAAAGCGCATGCTTCGTTGTCTGCTGCCTTTTCTGAGCGGCGCGTGAATAAGACCTATTTGGCTATCAGCATTGGGAATCCTTCTACGGAAGGAGCGGTGATTGACGTTCCAATTGGTCGCCATCCGCGGGATAGACAGCGAATGGCTGTGGCGATGAAGGCAAGGGTGCCGATAGCTTATCTCTCCTCGCATGGGAGAGGAGGCGTCTTGGACCATGCGGTGGAAGAAGAGGAGGAGGAGGAGGAGGGGGAAGGAGGAGGGGATTTTGATTATGAAGGAGAGTCGACGTATGAAGGAGAATTGCTCATGGGTCGGGGGGGTAACTCGGGAAGTACACCATTGTTGGGACGGACGGCAAGGAGCACGGTCAAGACGTTGGCATTTGATGGGCGGTTGGGAGTGGTGGAGGTGGGGATTGAGACGGGGCGCACGCACCAGATCCGCGTGCATTTGCAACATCGACGGAATCCGGTGTTGGGGGATGACTTGTATGGAAATGCCCAGTGGAATGCGCGGGCGAAACGACGGTGGGGAATAAAGAGACCGATGTTGCATGCGTTGAGAGTGGAGGTGGCGCATCCTGTGACGGGCGTGCCGCTGCGGTTGGTTGCGCCGGTGCCCATGGACATGATGAGTGTGGTGTCCAATATATGGCCGCAGACCAAAGGCAAGGAGGAGGAGGAGTGGTGGGTGACAGCAGAGGGCCGGTTGAGTGAGAGGTGGGAGGAGGGGAAGGAGGAAGAGGAGGAGGAGGAGGAGCTGGCACTGAGAGAGGAGAAAGAACGCGTAGCGCGCTTGATTCGAGAAGGGAAGATCGACAAATTCGGGTGGGAGCTTGAGGGATGATAATTTCAAAGAGTAGAGGTCCGAAGTTAGATTATTGGCCACTGTATAAGACAGAAAAGCACAATGTCACACAAATTGCATGAGACAAGCACCTGATTGGTCCCATCTTACCTCCGACTGTATGAACACTTGCGTTCTTTGCTCAGTTTGCTTGCAGTGCAAAGGTATTGCGTGCAGTTTATTGACAATCATGCCCATCCCAAATTGCCTTTCCTCTTTCTCCCTCCCGGCGATTTACATCTCTTGCAAAACCTACGCCCCCCTACCTCTACCTACATCAATTTCCTTGCATTCAGTCCTGACCCATCACCCATGCCTACCCTCCGCCCCTGACGAGGAAGCTATATCATATCTCCCGATTTCGCGTAAAATGTCTACATACCGCCCGCAACTGCCACGAGTTGCTCCGTTCCGCCAGCTCTAAAATCGACTCCACCGTGTCCTCCCTCACTTCCTCCGCCAAGCGCGCCTCGCACAATTGCTTCAAGTGGTCAAGCATGTACTGATCTGCCAAGGCCAAGAGCTCCGCGGCCATCATTGGATCTGTCTGTCTTCCTATTTGCAGAACGTAAGGTGGCTCCCCTGTGTATATGTACTCCATCATCAATCTGAACACCTCGTAAGACCCTTCCTCGATGTGAATCAACCGCTCCGAGGACTCCCTGAAGCCCGACGAAAACATCGCCCGAAACCGATCACTCCCAATACTCAACACTAAGCGGTGTGCCTGCACGGGTTTACCTTCTACTATAAACGTCACATCCGAAAAATCCTCTCGGTCGAAAAACTGCCTTAAATAACTCCCGACCAACTGCACGCACGATGGAGAACTCACCAAGGGTGAGGGAACGGGGTCCGTGTCCAAAAGATACATTTCTCCCAGATATTTCGAACCGTGCGACCCGCCGAAGATGACAAGGCGTCGATCGAGAATGGTGGCACTGTGTCCCGCCCTCGGCCCGGGGCCCTCTCCATGGATAGACACAGACTCCGTCGTCACGTGCTCATCGTTAGGGTTCCCACCATTCCCACCGCTTACTGGTGCTAATGGTTGGCAAGAGGGAGAGGAGTTGGAGGAGGAGGACCACGAGAGAGATGTACTTGTACTTGAGGAGGAAGAGGATGGCATGTCCCCCTTTCCGCCGCCCCTCAGGATAAAATTGGACGCGCAATGGCCGTTTATGTTGTCCCCTGTCTTAGAGCGAGAGATTATCTCCGTCCTATTAAATTGTTAAATTAATGAAATCGAAGGAGCATCGCGGTGTGAGTCAGGGTGGGGAAGCACAGAATGGAGACGAAAAAAGGAAGGGGCGGCCATGAACCACATTTAGAGCCTTTCCGCCTTTCCTCTCCAAAAGATGGGGTCAGGGCGGAAAATAACAAAGACATGCTCGTTCCACCCTTTCCTTTCCCTCCACAAAGACATACCCTTCTGCCCCTTCCTTCCATTTTTTAAGTACCTACCAGCACATCTCCTTTAAATCCAATATCTGGAGGTCGTCAAAGCACTTCGCCGCCGGGCCAGAGCCCCCAAACAAATACAGTCGATCACGAATCCGTGTCAACGTCATGCCTGCCCGTGGCGGGGGAGGCACCCCCCGCGGCTCGAGACGCCGCCACTCCAACGTATTGGTGTCAAGAACATGGACGTCGTTAAGGCGGGTTTGTCCGTTCCAACCACCGAAAATGAAGAGCTGATGATCCATCACTGCCGAGCAGTGGTTGGCACGCGCCTCGGGCTTAATACCCGTGCACTCCAAACGCTCCCATTGCAGGGTATCGACGTTCAAGCCATGCAAATCATTCAGATATTCCTTTCCATCGCCTCCTCTGAAAACAATAATCTGACGACGGTGGGGGAAGAAATCACTCGTGTGCATGTTGCATGGGCCAGGGGGTTCGCCAAGGATAGGAGGCTCTACCCACTGCATGTTTGCTATGTCAATATAATGCATGTCGCTAGCTGCAAGGGGACCGGAGCCCAACCAACCACCAATTATAAAGAGTTTACCATCTGCCAGTGTGGCTGTGTGTCCGTTGCGCCCTGGGGGTGCCTTGCCCGCGACGTTTTGGCAGATCCATCGCCCAGTCGTGTGGTCAAATACGTGCAGCGTCGAATGATTCTTCTGCCCGTCGTAACCCCCGAATACAAATACCTGTACTATGCGGGAATTTATGTATGCAATATTGAGTATGTGTGTGGAAGTGATTCGCGGAAGGCTTTCTTCGTCACCTCCTCCCTTCCCCTGGCACATGCGTGTCGAGCTTCCTTACCCTATTGTCAACGAGCGTTGCCGTGTGGTTTTTTAAAGTCGGCATGCCAGATATGCCCTGCGGCTTCGTCCACTTCAACATGGTAAGTGTGTGGCTGAGGTATGAGGGCCAAGACCGGTCCTGCCAGGGAGAGCCTGGTTTGTGTACTTCTTGTGCAGTTGTCGATTTTGCAGGAGCGAAGAAGCAGATTGCTTTAAGCGAGTAAGGTGGTGTGCCTAGGTTTCGTTGAATGTAGGGGAACGGTAAACTGTCAGTAAGGCGCAGAGGAGAGGCACAAGGGTATTGCGGTCGTGCTGATGCTTGTAAGTGAGTGAGGTCGAGCTGTGTGGGAGTGGTAGAGATCAAGAAAGAAGCCGACGTTATCATCATCACGATCCGATGCTTGACGAAATTGATAACATCCCGCTCTGTTCCTCCTGCCCGCCGTGTCGTGCTGGTTAGACGTTTTTGGTGGCAGCAGGAAGGGAGTAGAAGGGCAGGCCATGCATTGCTTTATTCATTTTCCATGGTAAGAGGCGGCCCTCGGCATAACCTCCCCGCACGACCCAACACATAATTCTCCCCTCCCCCGGAAAGACACAATTACCCCACACAAGTCTCACCAGTTGATGGGCAAACGTATGCTCATCTGAATGAAACAAAAAGTATCTGATACATTAAAGGCTTAATCACTACCCGCACCGATCTCACAAAAGAATCGACCCAATTCAAGAATAAGCGAGCACTTTCCTGCATTTAATGCATTGCCGGTGGTATTCATTTTTATTTTATCTGCATTAAAAACATTTCGGGAAATGTTCACATAAATTTAATCAGCACTTTCTCTATTTTCACCCGCTCCTTCCAAACAATTCCTGGTGCTGTTTGGCATGAATTCCCGCTGCCTCGGCCAGGACCCGTGTTACCAATGCTTGCACCGTGGGCACATCGTGAATCAGACCTTGCACCTGCCCCACAAATTGAATGCCCTTTTCCAAATCACCTTCAATCTATTTTTTTAGGGGGGGAGGGAGGAGATAGAGTGAGATGGTGAGGGATCGCTCAGTAAAAATTGATCTGAAAAATGAAGAGGAAATGAGGGGGGGATGAGGAACGTATTTCTTCCTAAAACTTACTCTTCTCCTCCTCAATACCTCCTCTCTCACTGTAACAGAGGGTACCCATCGTCTAGCTCGCCAGCTTACATTATGTTGCATGTCATGCTCCAACCCATCTCTATCCACCCACCCACATCCACCCCTCACTCCCTCTTCCCCCTCCCCACCTCTCCATCCCCACTCACCGTCGCCAGCTCAAACTTACGCGTCGCCCCTCCAAACTGCGCCAGCATGTAAATTTTATCTGGCTCCATAAACAGGCCCGGCAAAACCTTGAGTGGGTTGACACCGAACCGTTTCGCCTGCTTTAAAGCCTCGATCGCCACAACGAGAGGGTTCGCCCGCTTACTTGCCGCCTCTGCAGCGAAAGGCGTCTTCATCACCCTTGCCCATATCCCATCGATATTTTTGGAATAAACCGTGCTACTTTCCGTTTGACCATCACTTGTAATGGCCTTCTTCACGTTTTCATGCAATGGACTCTCCTCCGTGCAAGCAAATCGGGTGCCCATCGCCACTGCATCCGCTCCCAAGGACAAAGCCGCCAGCAAGCCTCTTCCATCTCCGAATCCCCCTGCAGCGATCAACGGCAGGTCCGGTACATTGGCCGCGATGGATGGAATTAATACCAAGGAGGTCACGTCCCCCCCATGTGCAGCGGCTTCGTGTCCCGTTACAAGGAGGGCATCCGCACCGCTGCTTTTCGCCGACTTGGCTGTTGGGGAAAGGGGAGGGAGGGGGAAGGAGAGGATGAGTACGTGGAGTGATCGATGCATGAAAATCGAGCAAGTGATCAAATAAGACTTGAAACTCCTGAAAAGGGTATATTGGAATCGGGGATGAAGTTGTGGGGAAAGAAATATAGTTGCTTCTGTCACCCTTCCCTCTCTCCCACCCCCTCCAACACGGAAGGCGCACCATGCTTCACCGAAGTGACGGTTGCGATGACCTTGCCACCGTACGCGTGGGCTCTTTGCACCAGCCAGTCTCCCTTGCCCAGGCTGTAATTGATGACGGGTACCTCTTCTTCCAAGGCGACTGTCGCGTTTTCCTTGGCGCCCTATCATTATGATGGATTGGGAGAGAGGAAGGAGCAGTGGCAGGATGTGAAATTTTGTAAGCACATGAGGGCGGACATTGTCGTCAAAGTATGTTGACTTTGTTTTGAAGGAAAGAGAGGATATTCGAAAGCTGGTAAACAAACAACAAAAAACAGCAGGGTAAGGGTATACAGTGCAAAACCCTTCCAAGGACTTGTAGGAGAACATCGTCATGGAGTCATGGAGACTTGAAGGAAGGGATGAGGGGCCGACGAAGGAGGTCGAAGGGAGAAAGGGATAGACTGAAAGAGTAATGTCGCGCTCGTGCCAACAAACCTACCGGCATCATAAGGGTGGTGCCAATCCCAAAGGGCTTGTCTGTGAGGCTGCGGATCTCCTTGATGGCTACAGCCGTTTCGACGGCCGAGAGAGGCCCTGAGGCGAGGATGCCTAGCCCGCCCGCATTGCACACGGCAGCCACTAGTTTAGGCTTTGAGATCCACGACATGCCTGGGAGGACAATTGGGTATTGGATCTTAAAGAGCCGGGTGACGCGCGTCTGCATCGTTGACTAAAGCCTTTGCGCGGGGAATAGCTAAAGAGCGATGAAGATCAGCAAGGAGAAGTTGGAACGGGGGAGTGGCGGACGGCGAGACGTGTGAGATGTGAAAAGGGGGGATGGTTGTGCATGGGTGTAAGTGTGCTTGGATTGGCAGGTTGAAAATTGCTCGATTGAGAAGGGGGGTGTGAGGAACTACCACGATGGGCCACACGCTTCTAAGTTTCAATCGGCTTTTAAGCCAACTTGGTAATACATGCCCTTTTAACCCACGTTGCACAGCGACAAAAACATGCGTAAGACTACCTACATGTGACCGTGCAAGTGCAACCAACTGTGCTGCAAGTAAAAATGTCGTAGGACACTCCATACGCTTCACCTCCTTTACCAGACGGTTCCACAGGCAGGCCACAAAGGCCACCTTCCTCCACAAGCTCCCTGTTGACTTTCAACCTCAACGAGGTATTCACACGTGCACCATCATGCCTTGGACCCATCTTCCTTCGTCGGTGCTGCTCGGACCCTACCGCCGCCGCAGAAGCTCCCGCCAACCTCCCCCCTGGCACTAGGTTCGAGCCCACGTGGGCGTGGGACTCCTTGAATTTGCGGCCGCTCCCATCCTGATATGACGACGCAAAATTTTGTATTTTATCCAATAAGGTGTTCATCCCGCTTTTTATGGCGATTGTCTTACGTCCAACTGGTTTCCTCTTCCTGTGGCAACTCGGGGGTAGGCTGCGGCTGCACGGGCGGGCAAGAAATGAGACGCGTCCCTGGCTGGCGGCCAACGATAGCGTGGCAGCCGACGTTTGGTACACCTTGATGACTTACTTCCATCAGGCCTAGAAAGATGAGCCCTCCCTGCCGTCGCTCAAGTCTCTTCTACCTTGTGCGCTATAACCTTGAGTAGGCACGAGACAAACAATCGGAAGGGGCATGTCATGGGTGCTCCACGTGTTCCCTCAGATTCTTGGTTCTTGAGATGTGTCGAAGGATGACGTGATCGTCGTCCTCAGCAGTCTTTTAGGGGGAAAAAATGGAGGAGGAGGAAGGCAGGGAGGAGACGCATATCGCAAAAAACAAGGAGACGTAAAGGAGACAAGAAACGCATAAAAAAATGTTGAAACTATGCATGCCTTCTGTTTGGGAACAAATGGTTGCTTTGCTCGACCTCATTTTATTCCTGATTAAATCATGTTTCAAGTTGGTGCTGCTGTTATACTTATCCCTTTGCGGTGGTTGGCAATCGGGGTTTCTTCAAGGAGTGGGTCAAAAACCATTTCCCCCCCCCCTGCTATTCGTTTTTTGTCTACGTCCCTTCGGCCACCACTGGGGCTTCGTGCCTCCCGCCAAGCATTTCTCCCGTTTACATATATCGCAACCTATAGCTTCCATCGACATTTGACTTCGCATTTTCTTCTTTCTTACCTCATCATCGACTCAGAACCTGCAATATCTAAATGTGCTCCCCGTTAAGGGGCCAATACTCCTCTCTCAGTTCTGTCTCCTCAATCTTGCTATCAACCATCCTCCTCCATTAGTGACAACGACTTCTCCGCGGGCAACATTGAATCTTTTTAAACAGATATAGCCCTACGGTAATCACTCATGAGTTGGCACTCACTATCGCCGCCATTTTACTCACCGGAGGGATCCTCACCCGCACAGCACACACACTCACACTCACACTAACACTCACCCACATGCAAATATCCATCGCCTCGCTACTTCTTCAACCTACACAGGCGAGTCAGTGGCATCTGTACTACCGTAGGAAGAAGGTGGCTGGCCATGCCCCTTGACGTTGCCGTTACCCAACGTAGACGATCCGGCCTGCTGTCGCTTCGTCGTCTTTTTCTTACTGTTCCTACTACTGCTGCCGGTGATGTTACTGCCATTTGTCTTCTTATTCGATGATTGCTGTATTATATTACTTTTTGGCCTGCTCGAAAGAAGGGTAGTGGTGGGGTCGTCCGAAGCAGGGGCGGTGTGTGCCTCGCCCAAGGCGGAGGAAGAGGTGGGCACGCCACTGTTGAGGAGAAGGAATGCAGCAGTGGTGGTGGGGGAGAGTGCGCTACCGGAAAGTGTCGAGGTTGGAGAGGAAGTGGGCGACTGGTTGGAGAGGCCGCTGCTGGTACTACTGGCGACGCTGATCGCTTTATGATGTCCGCTCTCCAATTCTTCCTGCTGTTGCTGTCGGAGGCGGCGAACCTTCCGTCGCACACGTTTGAGAGTCTCGATGGCTTTTCGTTCCTAGAGTAGTCGAGAAAATATTAAAAAAAAGAAAGGAATCAAAGACTGGGCGATTCAATGCAATATCTTTAAAAAGGGGGGGGGGGGGAACAGGGGGACAGCATGAAAAGGAGAAGAAAGGGTCATCCCAGCAAGCACAAAAAATCCACATACCCGGTCGTCATGCTCGTCATAAATCTCCTCCTGCAGAATTTCTTCGAACAAGTCCTCCAGCGTTATGATTCCAATCGGTGCGATCCGTCCTTCCAGCGGCTTGCCCGTCCGAAGGGCCTGTCTTGTCAAATCAGGACATGATGAAACGATAGCCATGTGGCTCCTGCCCTCCTGGAAGACATTAATCAGCTCAAGCAGCGACCCGGTGGGGCCCACCACGATAGGCTGGCGCAACGGCAAGGTGCGAACGGGGCGGCGGTCGGCGGGATCCAGTACAATTAGACGCTTGACCAGAAGGAAGCCGCGGATATCTTGCCTGCCTCGCGCGCTGTGCACGGGAATGCGGGAGAAGCCACAGGCCATGATCTCGCAGAGCATGTTTTCGTCCAGCACATCATTTTCACAAAGAGTGTACACCTCATCCATCGGTTTCAAGGCGTCACAAATCTTCTTCGCATGGCACTTCAGCACACCTGCCACGATCGTCGCCTCGTCAACGGTGATGGCCCGCATGCTCTCTCCGAGCTCTTTCTCCTTCGCCGAATGGGCGTAAATCCCGGTCCCTACCCCTCCACCCGGAGTCCCCGGTGGCCGTCTGTGCTTGATCGTGCCCGCTTCCCGCTGCAGGTCTACCAACGTCGAGAGCTCCTCTCTCGTGTAGCGCTTGAAGGAATTGTGCCCCAGCCACCTGTCTAGGACGTGGGCAATCGGGTAGGCGATGGGCCAGAAGAGCCCCATCAGGAAAAGGACACAGCCCGAGAAGCGCGCGGCCATTACGATCTGGTTCGGCCCCGTAAAGAGCGCTGAGGGGATGATCTCACCAAAAATGAGGATGGCCGTGACGGAAAGAAGCACAGCGACGTAACCAGGCACCAGTCCCGACAAGAAGATGGGGAGGGCTTCGTTGGCGATGGAATTAAATAGCAGGAGGGTCACAAGCAGACGATGGTGCCGCGCAATAAGTGGACAAATTTTCTCAGCGTGTTTTCGTTCATCTGGCGTACCAACCCGCCGCTTCACCTCCAGCTCCAAAGGGTCCAGCGACATGAGCCCCACCGTGAGGCCTGCGGCAAAAGCTGCGCACAGTACGCAGACCACGGCCCCGACCAGTTGATACCAAAAGTTTGCCGCATCCATGTTTGCATATCCCGATGCATCTTCCCCGAAATCCATTCCGGCCGCCGCCGTTGCTACAGTGTTGAGGTGTGAAGTAGCGGGCCTGTGTGCAAAGAATGTGGAGCCAGTGAGATCTGTGGCAACTTGCAGAATGCACTTGAGTGGTTGGCTGCGAGCCAGCTGTGGGTGGGTGCAAGTCCAGTAGCCACGCACAATTATATGCACCCACAGATGCACCGAGACACATATTCAGACAGACACACAGATACACACACAGACACAGACACAGACAAAAATACGCACAGATACAACACACACACTTACACTCGGACGCAAACACATCCAGACAGCCTCACACGCAAAAAGAAACAGAGACACAGAGACCCGGACGGAGAAATGGAGACACAGACAGAGACTCAGACATAGACTGAGAGACAGAGAGACAGAGAGACACATGCACTTATTCCATAAAAAGCATTTGAAACAAAAGCGAACGCACATGCCGTCCTGCCGAGACCGTGCATGATGCATGCGACTGGAGTGAATCCAGTCGGTGTGCATGTCAGTTCACATGTGAACACTTCAACGAGGGCGGGGAAGAGGACTAGTTATCCAGTCCACCACACCCCACACCTGTCCAGGACACGTACCTTGCCTCTGCTGCTGCCTAGCAATAGCGTCGGGTCTGTGTGCGTGCTTCCCCCCCACTGCCACCGGCGCCCTTGGCTCTTTTCACTGTTTTAGTGGTGCGATGAAGTGGTGATAAGGAGTCAAGGCAAGCCGAAGAAGGAGGTGATGTTGCTCCTCCAGCAGCACAAGCGCGCATGCGTGACAGCCAGGGCCACGACCTGAGCGAAGAGGGCCAAGATTTATGCGAGTACTTGCTGTCCTGAAATGCATGCTCGGGAAAATTGACAGCAAATGCGTGCGTCAAAACACGACCCTCGTTCTGAGCGATTGCAGACTCGGAGGCCCCCCGCTCTCGCGCTCCTTGCCTCCGAGCATGACTCCGACGGCAACGGCACCCATTTGCCACAACAACGAACAAAAACCACCCATTTTACCGCCCACGGGTTACCCGACAGTCATATGAATATCATGCCCTTCTCACTGTTGTCACGAGGAAGACTAGGCCATTCTCACGTCCACATCGTAACACACAAAACACCCAACACCAACATACGTAACAGGAGCGCAGTTGGGGAGGTTTGTGTGTTCGAAGATGCACAGACTTATCCTTCATTCACACGTCCGACAACGCGCGCAGGTACCGGTACCCTTCCACCGTGCATTTGTAAGCAGTAATGGTGGAGGCAGCAGTCATGGTTGTAGCGGCAGTGGCGACCGGGAATTTGCCGCGCAAAAGACAGACCCGGCTACAAACGCGGCTGAGGAGCAGTACATTAGCGTGGACAAGCGGGGACTGTATCAGGAAGTAGCGCGGGCCATGGGTGGCAAAGTGGAGAAATCCCCTATGACACCATTAGGCAAACTCTTGCAGGCCTCGATCAAGCAGGTTGGCCCCATTTCCGTCGCGGACTTTATGGACGTGTGTTTGTCGCACCCCGAGCACGGCTACTACATGAATAAGGAGACAGCCAAGATTGGGAAGGCAGGCGATTTTATCACAGCCCCTGAAATCAGCCAAATGTTTGGGGAGCTGCTGGGTGTATGGGGAGTGGCGACATGGGAGAAATTGGGGACACCGCGAGCGTTTCGGTTGACGGAGATTGGGCCAGGGAGGGGGACACTCATGCAAGACATTCTGCGGGTGGCACGGACCTTTGCCCCGTTTCACAAGAGCTTGGCAGGCGTGCACATGGTAGAGACCAGTCGGGCGCTGAGAAAGGTGCAAGCTGAAGCTTTGGGTGCTGTTCAAGACAAGGATCATGAGAAGGAGCTGAAGGAGGGAGAACAAAGTGATCACATTGCAACGCAAAAAAGTGACGGGGGGAAGGATGTGGAATGGGAACGTGGTGGCAGACAACTTGCACGCAAGCCCCGTTGGCGCCTACCGTGCGAGCAAGGAATTGATTGGCACGAGGATGTAAGGCAGGTACCGGTTGGAAGTCCCCTGATTATCTTTGCGCAAGAACTGCTGGACGCCTTACCGGTACACCAATTCGAGTACACAGCCGAGGGCTGGAGGGAGCGCCTGGTGGACGTGCAGGAGGACCCACTGGCACCTCATCACTTCAAATTTACTCTAGCTAAGGACCCGACCCCACCGGTGATCCATTTGGAAAACCTAATGCCCGGTAAATTGCAGGCCTTGCTCGATGCAGCGGCGGCTGCGGCCCCGGCACCTGCACGAGGGGGCGTGGATGAGGATGAGGGCGAGAAGAAGAAAGAGGGGGAAACAGAGGAGGTAGACGATGACCCTGAACTACGCAAGCTCGGTACGAGTTTGGAAGTGTGTCCGTTGGCACTGCAGATCGTGCAGCAGGTGGCGGAGCGGGTGGCGAGGACTGGAGGGGCAGCTTTGTTTGTTGATTATGGGGAGGATCACGCGCAGGGAGATTCGTTGAGAGGCCTTAAGAGACATGCCTTGGTGCACGCATTAGCGGAGCCGGGGGAGATCGACTTGAGCACTGATGTGGATTTTGCGGCAGTTAAGGAGGCGGTGGCAGGGGTGGACGGGGTGAGGACCTTCGGTCCTATGCCGCAAGGGGAGTTTCTGTCGGCCATGGGGATTGAGACCAGGCTGCAGGCGCTGTTGGATGGGAAGGAGGGCGGAGGGCTGACAGATAAGCAGGCATTGTTGCTCTATGATTCATATAGGCGGTTGGTGGACCCAGAGCAGATGGGGAGGAAGTATAAGGTGTTGGCGTTGGTGAGCTCGAAACATCAGGGACCGGCGATTGCGTTTCCGTCGACGAGCATGGCGAAGGAGGACAAGGAGGAGAGTGAAAATTAAAGAAATCCGAAAATTAGTAATAGGCGTGTAACTTTTATATGGGGCATTTTCGCGTGCTTTCTACGTCTTGTATGTACATGCTTCTTTTTGTTTTCCTCTTTCATCCTTCCCGCCTGCTCTACATAATTTCCACATGCCGTTGCACACACATAAGGGCCAATGCGACATAGAAGAGACCAAACCCCAAAAAAACAAATCCCACCACATTGTCATCTCTGGCGTTGAAGTCTTCCAGACTCAAAATAGCAATTAGGCAATAAAAAAACCCACGCACGAAGAGGTAAGAAAGGACTGGGCAGAGCTTCTTCCACCACTTCACGCTAGCCTCTGTTAAAATAGCTGCAAAGGCGAGCACAATGGCAAACCCCCGATAGATGCGGGGAAGGATTGAGGTAGTGGTACCGTCTTTTTGGATAATCAAGTAGAGGTTATAGGCGACGCTCACGAGGCTCAGCAATACGATAATCGTGCTAAGAATGGCGAAAAAGGGCTTAGTGATGCGCCGTTTCCGCTCTCCCTGTGTGTCGTCTTCCTCAGTTTGCTGCGGACTAAAATGTCCTGCTAACTTCCATGACTGCCTCTTTCGTCCCGAATCCGCTTTTGTAGAAGAGCGTGTGACCCTTCCTCCTGCAGGTAGCTCTTCCTCGTCTCCTCCTCCTTCCAGCCCTTCCTCTGGTTCCATCAAGGCATCTGTAGCCTCTTCTTCCAGCCAACGTGGGCTGGCATTATTTGAGGACATATCTTTGTTGTGGTTGTGTTATAGATGGTGGGTGTTGCAAGATGCGGACTGAGTTTTGGCTTGTTGTCTCTGCTCCCTTATGCGCCCAGGCGAGAGGGATGCGGCCTCGTCTGTTGAGGCCCGGCCGATGGAGCACGAGAATTTGGAGCCGGAATGGTCGCGGTGTGACAGGACAAGGCGCTCGTCCTGGCTATGTGCCTGTTGTGTATGGATATGGTGTGGATGTAAGTGCGGTGTGAGGCAGGCAAAATTGCAATGCGAAGCTGCAGCCCTCGTGCTTCGTTAGCGAGTGCGCCGAGACGAGCGAGGACACCAGGGGCTGTGGCTTACTCAGGAAAACTTCCCCTTCTGATGGACAGCTCGTTCCCCTTCTCTGGACCCTTCTCACCCCCCCCCCCCCTTAACAGGTACGGCCAGTTTCTCATCTGGGGGCCATCAAGTCACGGGTAAGCCATGGCGTCGCCACCGGGCCCACCGACAAGCAGATCAGGTGATGATGAGGTGGAGGAGGAGCAGAGGCCTGAGACACGCTCCCTACCCCGGCAAGGACCTGGATGCCACCGTCCGCGCCGCCCTTACAGGAGTTCAAATGTAGCAACGGCGCTGGCAGCAATGACGGGTGGTTTATTTTTCCTGACTTGTCCTTGTCCCCTTGCGGCAGCGTCGCGTGAAGGAGGCCGACCCGCAACCTCAATAAGTGCTGCGTTTCTAGGCGGCCTGCGGACAAGAAAAGTTTCCTCCTCGTCCCCCCCCATCACGTCGTCGACTTTTCATTGCAGTTACAAGCACCGACGGCTCGACAGTTTAGCACTACGAGACGGTCCCGCGACACAACATAGAGACGGTCGCCGTGGTGGGGAAGGAGGGGAGGAAGGGGTGGAAGATGAAGACGAGTCCCAAAGATACGCCTCCATCATGCGAGAGATGGCTGAGAGGTGCGATTGATTATTTGGTAGGCAAAATAGAGAATGTAGCACAAACAAATAAATTATTCATCCTTGCCACCCATTCCATTTGTCCTCCTTTATATAGATATACAAGCAGGCAGGAGATATACCGCAGCGAGATAGGCCTGAGGATGGCGCTGTCGGAACTGGACAAGGTGGAGGCCACGGCCCAGCTATTGCGGGCACAGGAAGAGCAAGAGAGGCGAGAGACGGCTGAACGACAGGCTGACGCAGACAGGCTGCGCGACCAGCTAGCGGGAGGACGAGCAGGGAGACGGAGCAGCAGCATGGCCGAGGCAGAATCGGCAGCAGACGCATCTGGGAGTGAAGCTGCGGGTGGTACATCACCTTTCACGAATCCCTTTGTTGGTGCTGCCGGCCAGGCCGGGGCCAGTAGTGGTGGTGGTTTTCCTTTCCCCGAGCCGGAGCTACCTGATTTTCTTGACTTGAAGACACTGGGTTTGATGGGTAGGTGGGAGGAGGTGGGGGGTAATTTTCTTTTGCGGCCGCCGGATCATGGTAGCAACCCTCCGAAGGCCGTGTTGCACTTTTTGGGAGGGGCTTTCGTGGGAGCGGCACCTCATTTGACCTACCGGTATTTGTTGACGGGGCTGGCAGAGAAGGGTTTTCTGGTTGTTGCGACGCCGTATAATCTGTCGTTTGATTACGTACAAACGTGTGACATGGTGTTGGAGAGGTTCGAGGAAGTGGCCATACCGCTAGCGAGAGAGTATGGGGCCCTTCCTGTGGTGGGGATCGGGCATTCGTGTGGAGCGTTGCTGCACGTGCTGATAACGTGCTTGTTCCCGGATACCCCCCGCTTGGCCAATGCCCTCATCTCTTTTAATAATCAGAACGTACAGAAGGCCATTCCGGCATTTGAAGAGCTGGTGGTTCCGTTGTCCGTCTCCCTGATGGGTGATGATGGCTTGCTCGGCGGCTCCCCTGTCTTAGCGGCTGATGGGGGGGCGCTTGGGGCGGGAACGGCATTGCGACAGTCCTTGGGGAAGCTGAGGCAGACCGTGGAGGAGGTGGTGGAAGCTTATTCGGCGAGTAGGCTGGCGCCGTCTGTGATGAGGAATGAAGTGTTGCCGCTGATGAGACAGGTGTTATCGGTTGTCGATCAGTTGCCGCCGTTGTTGCAGTCTATTTCGGATGGCGCGCGGGAGTTTGCACCGACGCCTGACGATACCAGGGAGGTGTGTCGAAGGATGTACCGGGCACGACGGACGCTATTGGTACAGTTTGAAGATGATTCAATTGATGAAAGCGAGAATTTGATGAAGGTACTGCAGGAATCTCGATCAATCATGCGGATGAAACGCCCCCTTGTAAAGATGGACGTGAGGCTGGAGACGGTCAAAGGTACGCATATCACACCTCTAACGCAAGATATGTTTAGGGACCCGCCAGCGGTCGTGGATGTGTTGAATCCTCTGGGGCCGCCTGTAAGGAGATACGCGCAAGAGCAATTTCTGGCGACGGTTCGGAGCGTGCAGGCATTGTTGCTGGAATGGTTGGAGGAGGGTCTGGTACGGTAGATAGCTAGTCGGAGAGCATTGTGTGAAGAGGTACACGAGAATAGTTCGCCTTTTCTCTGCTGCGCGTGGTGGAAAGGGAAAAGGAGAAGAGGCAGGAAGCGGGCGGTAATGATAGAGCATGATAGGTGTAATGTTTACTTTCTTATCTTTCCAATTGTACCGTAAATCATGACAAATATTGATAACTGAGAATTAGTCTGGGTAGGGAGGAGGTTGTGGTGTTGAGCTTTGGGCTTGAAAAAGTTGTTGACTCTTGTGTCTCTCCATTTACTTTGTACATGTGTACAAAATCTTCATTCTGTCACGAGACTGGCAAGGGCTCATGGTCGAACGTGTCTTTTCGAATTGATTCATACAGGTACAAGGATGGGGGCGTACTTCTTGTCAGCGAGCCTGAGAGGAGACCGACCTCACCCAAAAAAAAAGGTCCTTCCTTTCTGTTTTCCACCTTTGAACCCTGAAAAGTATGTTTGGAGCGCGTGTGGAAAGTGCTAGATGGTTATATGTGGCTGAGGGTCGTAGTGGCTTGTTCGAGGCTCTTGGCTTTTAATGGTGATTTTGGCGCCGCCTTAGTCGTAACAACCAGCCCGCCCGCTCACACCATTTCTTGGCGGAGCTTCTCGTCTTGTACACCCTGACACTCACATGGCCCCTCGATGTCCCTGTCCGCCCCTCACAAACACAGCCAGCCGCTTCTACCCCTCTCCACCGCCCCATACAACGACTCCCTCAAGCAAGATGGCGTCTCAGGCTTATGACCCCCGTCGCTCGAACGTGAAGGAGGAGGCCTTGGCGGAGTTCATCAGGGCACCCATCACAGGGGAGTTGACAGAAGTGCCTGGGATTGGTCCCAAGGCTGCCGAGGCCCTGGCTTCGGGGGATGACCCTAACGAGAAAATCACCAACACCTACCAGCTCTTGGGCAAGTACCTCTTGCTCAAAGGCCCGGACGATGACAAGCACACCGTTTCGTGCGTGGAGCATTGCGACAAGTTTTGGGCGTTTCTGCAGAGCAAGGGTGTCAACTCGTACCGCTCCGGCATTGTGCAGTGCATTGCAGAGAAGTGCAATATCCTTTTACCTGGCAGCTACGACGACACGGCATTTTCTTCTTAAGGAGGGATGGAAGTAAAGCAAACGGCAGAATAATGATAGACAAAGAAAGCTTGGGAGAAGAAGGCGGGTGTATGAGATGGAAGGGCTATCGTGTCAAACCAAATTTATTCTTGGTGGGTCACGGTGGTGAGAGGGTGTGTGACCGTCGTATGTGTGTCTATTACTTGCACATGTATTGGGGGGAGTAAAAAAAAGGACGTAGAAAACGGGAGGAGTGGAGATGGTATTCGAAAACAAGTGGGAGCTAGCGATAAAGGGAGGGGGTAGGATGTGAGAGTAAGGTTGATGAAAAAAAGGGGCAGCAACGTGGCTGCTTGACGTTTGGCTTTTTGGTTTGGCTGCTTGGCGGTTTTATTATTTACATTTTGTCGTCCTTTACAAACTGTATCCTTTCGGATGCTCTCTCTGGCGTTCCCATCCCTTCCCGTCCTCCTTGCGAAAACATATCACCCGTAAAAACAGGCACCCCGGCTGCCACGCTTTTGTCGGTCACCCTTCCCCCCCTCCCCACCTAGTCATAGAGCCCGTCCGCCTTAAGTTGTGATAGATGATTAAAAAATCCAGATCGGTAAACAAATGAATGAATCCTCGTGTCTTTGCTGCTCCTCTCTCGTATTCCCAAACGTACCTCCCAAAAGTCGACGAGCAAATCAATCATCTGCGAGAGAGGCACCGGCTGCGGTAAGCGCGCATCCCCCGTGGTCGAAAAAATGCTCTCAATGATTGTGTCCACATCCACAGATCGCGACCTGAGATATCACAAACAAAATAGAAACGATCATTTATGCTAGCCTACCAGACAACAAGTAATATGAATATGGTAAAGAAGAATGAACCGGGCGGGAGTACACCACAAACACTCACCGTTTGGGAAGAAGCGTTATTGCCGCAGGACGGCTGGTGCTAGCACTGACCCCTTCTGATTTCTCGCCCTTTCTTAGCCATACTTTCCGTCTCTTGTTCCATAGCTCCAATCCTGTATAGTTGTAGAGGCAGATTTGAGTTTGCGTCGAGATCTGTGCTGCTGGAGGAGGGCAAGCGGATCGAAGGGGATTGGGAGACGCCGCACATAAGCTCCAATCCAGACAACAATGTTTCTGCTACACCGGCCTACTTTCCCTATTTACACAAGTACGCCCCTTATGCCGTTTCCCTGCGTCTTTGATGCTTCACTCATTAGAAATATCCATTGGCTTACCAAAATTCACATAGGAGGATTCCGACCCAGCCACCCTCCTGCTGGGGATATGCGAAGTCGCTCCCTCCGTGGCAGCAGATGCTTCGGAAGGCGAGCCTGTTTCATGCGATGCCGCGGCTGTGCTGCCGCCATTGGTCTTTTCGTTGTCCATCTGATACTGCGTCGCAACGGAGGTTGATAGGCCCGGCGTATTTGTTTGCCCGAATAATAGCGCCCCCGAGGCCTAAAATTGGCGTTGAGGTCATTGAAGTGGTGAGATGCGACTGTCCTACTGCCATAGGATGCGGGGTTGAATAGGAAGTGGTCTTTCCTTCAGCTATCCGCGGTGAGGAGTGATGATGGGGTATCTCTCCTCTCCTGCAATCTGTCCAAATCTCCAACTATTTATACACTTAATCAATCACAGGTAGACAATCGGTGTCCCTGCATAGCATGTGGTGCTGCACCCAGCATACTGCTTAACTTGGGACCCAGCCGCTGGCTGACAGGCTCTTCCTCTTCGCTCTTAGTCGCTCGAAGCATGCCCGCATCCATTCTGGCGCTGCCTTCGCTCGTTTTTCGCTATGAGCCTACTACTAGTGATCGCGCACAACAAATGACATCTCATCGCATCCTCTTCAAATACAGGTAGCGATATGGCGCAGGTAAAGAGCCGCGTTCCCGACAAGCCGCCGTTGTCGCAAATACCAAAGTGTCCGCTGGTAGCACCATCATCATCCTTCCCAGAAAGAATGCGAGTGCCGTCAGAGCTAGAGACAGCAGTGGCGCCCCAACCATTCCTTCTCCAGCCCCCTCGTCTCGTGCGCATTCTCTTCGTCGATACGTATGTAGCGCGTGCAAGCGAGATCCGGCGGGCGCTGGAGCACGAGTCGCGCGGCGGCTTGTTCCCGGAACTGGTGGCGGCATTCGACGTGGTACGAGAGGGCTTGGAAGCCTTGGCCCTCGCTCAGGTCGTGCCTTACGATGCGGTATTCCTCTCGGCGGGATTGCGTGACATAACGGCAGATGAGCTGGTGGGAGACATTATGAAAATTGGTTTGCGTGTGCCCTTGATCCTGATGGCCGCGCCACACACCGTCGACACCCAAAAGGCAGCTGCCTGTGGCTTCAACGCCATATTGTTGCGGCCTGTGACGGGAGCAGGCTTGGTCGGTGTGATCCGGGCCTTGTGTCTGTCACCACCACCATCGACAAGCCAACAGTCAGAAATGTTAGGACCTGCATCCCAAGCAGTAGCGCGTGCCTCGCACGCCTCCCCTTCCTCCTCCTCCCTACAGGCTGCAACTAATATAACGCGCCCCGTCCTTCCTCCCCCACAAAACCTGCCTGATTGGGAGGATGTAATTGTAGGGGCTGCAACTATCTACGAGGATGGCGATATTCAAGCCTCTTCGATATCGTCTTGGCGGCCACCTCAAATTCTGCGCATGCCTATTAGCGAGACCTTGAGTCATCTTCGCCTCCAAGCGCATGAGCCCAAGAGAGTAGCACCTGCACCTCGAGGATGGTGTGTAAAGAAGAAATTCAAGACAGTGTAGTCAGATTTTGCGTCTGATAGAATGCCTCCCAGTTGTCAGATGTTAAAAAAAAAACGGTGTCATACAAGGGGGGTGAGTATAATCATTTAGAGGCAGTGGTATGATCTTCTCATTTTATTTTTTTGCGTTAATTTCTTGTGTTCCCTCATTTTACTTCTTTCCACCCTCTCCTACACCTTGCTTACTCGTCAGCTGCTGGATTCGAGCCTTATTACGTTTTGTGATGCGATGAAGCGCCCAAGATTCTGCTCCCTCTCACTCAAGACATTCCAATTGGAAATACGTCAAACCGCACCGTCGGTTCCAGTGATGATAGTACCGAGACGGTCAAGCTTTAAAGAAGCACCATCCACTGTTATAGGACGCCTGGATTGCTGCTGCTGCTGCTGCTGCTGCTGCTGCTGCTGCTGCTGGTGATTGTAATATCGCTTACCACGGGCAGAGATGGTGGCAGGGCTAGTGGGGCTGGGATTTTGTGCGTGTCCGATTTTGGAAAAGAAAGAGGCTCGGATATGCTAGATGATGCAATGTGTGCTAGTATGTCTCCTATCTTCATGTTTGGTTGGGAAGGCGCGTGAGTACCCTTCTCCAATGCTTTTCATGCTTCTCTAAAACGCATGCACCATGTCGCCATTTTTTGTTATCCGAACAACAAAGCAGACTGACATGGAACAATTATATCTCATATCCTCTTTTCCACGCTTCACATTCTTCATTGTGTTGCGCCCTCCTCTCCTCTTCCCTTCTTATTGCTTAGTCTACCTCGAGAGCATCGCCTTTAAGTCGGTTACGTTCTTCTCTAGCCTCTTTATTTTCTTCCACCTCTCCATTCGCCCACCCAATTGCAACAAGCCATCCAACACAAAAGTCCAATCCCTCGAACAACACACAGACAATGGCTGACAGAATTTCAAGGGAGCATCCACGTAGGTCAAGTGGCAAAAAAGAGCCGTAGTCATCGCCTTGGTGAAGGTGCCCGTCTGATGGCCTAGGCCGTTGGAGGGCTTCATCATGGTCACATTGCGCGGACATTTGGAATTCATTTCCTGGTGCGTGTCCATTACTTCGCCGTGGAACGGCGTGCTGATCGTCGTCTTCAAAAGGCCTGTGGATTTTCTTCCTGGTACAACTCCAGCTTGGGTCGGGCATCCTTCAGCATGCGTTGCAGAAGCCCCCGGTATTCCTTTTGCATGTAATTGTGGGTCTTGGTGGCCGCGACCAAGGCCTTGTGTTCCTGGTTGATTTTCGACACTATCCCTTGCCATGGAGGGCCGACGATCATGGCTTCGTACGGGGCGCTGGAGTTTGAGGCGGGTACATCGGCAAGCCCGTCTGCCTTGCCACGCATATACGAGGCGGCTTGGATGCATTACAAGAACTTTAAGACCAGAGCTGCCTGTCATGCCGAAGAGAGAGCTTTCACAGCCGGGTATGGCGACCGACACCGCTTCCCAAACCGAGGGCCCATAGGACATATTTCCTGGGAAAGGGGGGGGGTCCTTATGAGTGAGTGAAAGATACTTCTTCCGCCAGGATGCTTCTTCTTCCGCCCCTTGTCATTGTCTGGTATCAATGTATTTCCCACAAGACCTTGCTGCAAGTTAGCAAGAGCACCGCCGCTGCCAAAAAATGTTGGCCTTAAAGAAAGTAAATGCAACATGTGTCGAGGAAAGTGAAACGGCAATTATTTATTCGACGCCCGTTCGGACTACGAAGTTGTGGTAATTGGTTGAGTTGTCCTCTCCTGATGTTGCGCACAACTAAAAGTTATCTTGTAAGTGAAATTGCACGATGATTCACAATTTATAGCCATCATATTGGCCGAGACGCTCAATGGTGCATAACCAAGAGCACCATAATCGTCACAGTCGTATCCCCTGCCACTCAGCATAAACTATAGCTTCCAAATATAAGAAATGCTAACGCACCTATGTACGCCACAGACATCAAGCTCCGCCCTCGATTAATCAACGTCTCGAAGCTAGCATCTTCTGCGTCGCTCCGGCTGGATCTTAAGTCAAATGGTACGGCACAGCATATGACCTCCTCCCTCATTGCCCACCATCGGGTGGGGATGGACAAAGTTGCTAAACCACATCATTACTTTCGCTTCTCCACCGACCACAGGGCAAAATCAAGAAGCGCTTCATCGACCCTGTAAACTCCCAACACTTCCATCTGGTGCACCGCAGCCAGCGCGACGTCAAGTGCGACGATCTCGAGGCACCGCAGTATGTGCTGCTGCCAGGACGGGTACGTACATCCTCCCCTCGACAATGCTTGATCAGCAAATGCTGCATTTTCATTGTGGTATCCTGTCGAATCACGTGTCTACTGCTCCTAAGTCAATCTAAACCTGAACGGAGTGCTCTTCGTACTATTTTCTATTCAGCTTGCCTATCCATTAGGCAAGGGCTCCCTCCAGTCTCACACTCCCAACTCTGCTCCTCTTCTGCCAGCCTGCTCGACTTTTGCCACAGAGGCTCAGCATGCCCCATGTGTTCTCATCTTTCTTCCACTAAATGCGCCGAAATTTTCATGGTAGCTGACCTTAAATCCTGTCCTCTCAACCTCCACCATCCAAACCCCTCCCAAACCACCCCCTACAAGCGCGGCAACGCAGCAGCCCGCGCCCAAACGGGCGACGACTCCAAAGATAGCGACGAGGAAGCAGGCGAGTCAAGCAAGAAAATGCGATGGCGAGACCATGTGAACGAGCTGGGCCTTCCTAATGACGGTTATGACTACGGTAGACATTTGAAGACGATGGGAGGAGGGCGGTTTATTGCTGCTTCGGGAGAGGTTGGTAGTGCCTTGCCTGGGGATGGCATTTTTGAGCTGCCGGAAGACCCGGAGCATTGGAGAAAGGCAAGAACTGGGCAGGGCTCGAGGGATGAGGAGGGACAGAAGCTGCTGAAGCCGGTAGTGGATGCGATTACATTATCAGCCGATTGTATGGACGAGGATATGGAGGAGGCCTTGTTTGGGAGCGACGGGGACGAGGGGGCCGAGGAGGAGGGAGGAGTGGGGGGGATGTTCGAAGAGCTGAATGACGATTTTATCTTGCAAGCGGGTCGGGAACTGGATTCCGAGGGGGAGGGAGCGGGGGGAGGGTTTGATTTTGAGGCTCATATGGCCATGTTGATTGCTAAAAGTGAGAAATCTTTGGGTTGGGCCCCGGCACGTGGATGGGAGGACGGAGAACTAGAGAAGCTGCAGCAGTTGATTCCCCACAAGGATTTGGAGGGTTATGACACTGATGAAGTGGACGATGACGAGGAGGAAGCTGGGGCGAGGAGGAAGAGTGCAGCAGCGATGCGGCGCCATCGACCTTGGGGGGCACGGGCCGAGAATGGGTCCGGGGCAGGAGTTGTTTCAAGAAAGGACCATGCACCCATGAAGGATGATTTTGAAGATTTGCTGGCCGAGTATAATGAGGATGACATTGGCGAGCTGGAGGACCCAGAGGAGGCAGGGGCGAACACGCGGGGATTTATGGATGTTGAAGGAGGAGGGGATGGAATGGGCGGCCCCGGCTGTGCGTATATTGAGCATATTTTGGATGACTTCTTGAGGGCCAAGATTGCCGAGATTGATGAGGAGGAGGCACGTACGGAGGTGAGGGAGCATGCGGAGGGGCGGGGGGACACTCCGAGGAGGAAGAGTGTTGGGTTGTTCGCCAGCAGTGGGGGACTGGCGGAAGAGGAGGGAGAGGAACCGGCTGAGGAATGGGAGGAGGCAGGGGACGAGGAAGGGGTCACGGCTGGAGGGATGGGTGAAGCGGACGACATGGAGCAATTCATTGTCAAGCACAACTACCTCGGGGTAAGCGATTGCGCGGGGGGTGGGGAGGAAATTTAATCTGTGCGACCTCTCCCTTCTTGCCTCTATGTAAAATGGCTCACACACACTCCTCTTCTGCCGCTTTCCCTTTCCGCTATTAGGACCGGGATGGCCCTACCCCCTGGGACTGTGAGACCATACTCTCCACCTGCTCGAATCTGGACAACCACCCCAGCCTTATCATCGAGGAAGGGAGGCAACGAAAGGGAAAGAAAGGGAAGAACAACATGTATCGTGGTAAGATGCCGGGCCTGCCTGAAGAAGAAAGAGGGCCCGAGAAAGCGGTGGCCATGGTTGCCCTCTCGAAGAAGAGTGGATTGCCCTTGGGGGTCCTGCCAATGGCGGAGAAAAAGAAGGTCGGCGTCGAGATCATGAATGCGGGGAGCAAGCGCGATAAGGCGGAGACGGAAGAGGAGAAGCGGCTTCGAAAGGCCGCTGTGAAGCAGGCGCGGCGGGAGGGACGGGCAAAAAAGAAGGAAATGGCGCAAGCATTTAAGGTGGTGGAGAAGGTTGCCAATATCCACTCTCGGAGTGGCGAGACTGCCGTGGCTCGGAGCGTCTTTCAGTATTCGTAGACCAGAGGACGGTGGTGAATTGTAAGTTTTATGAAGAATCCAATACAATAGATAAGTTAGCAAGCTAGAAAAGATAAGAAGATGTTATGTGAGCGACTCATGGGTTTTAACATTTCTGCGCAGATGCTTTTTCTTGACCTGTCTCTCGAGCCACATGGCTTTCCTACGGAGAAGGGAATTACCAACTGATTATTCCTAACCACGAGACTGCCCCCGTCGGGACTCAAGAATTACCACCCACCAAAAGACATGACCAATTCCTCCACTTCCTCCAAGGACAGACGCCGCAATAGTTGCTTTTTCTCCTGCTCGATAAAAATGCCCTTCTGTTTCTTACACAAAACGTTGCGCGCGGTGTTGGCCTTGAGCTCCCTAGACCACGACGAAGAATTCGTTGCCGTCCTTGAAGTAGCGCCCCACCAGGGCTAGCTGCGCCGCCGTGAGCACGCACTATTCGTGCTGCGGAATTCGATAGCGCTGCTTGTGCTTTGCGTCACGGTCCAACGGCGGGATTACCTCCTCCGGCTCCACGTGCAGTTGCCGCTGAAAGTTCTCGGGTGCCGGCAGTCCGGTGTCACCAGCTCTCGGGCAGTACATCCAGACTTTGTCGCCTTCCTCGAATGCCATGGGTTTGTCGCACTTGGCTGAGCGCATGCATGCCTCGTCGCGCCGGTCCTCGTTCAATTGGGCGCCACCGCGTGCGCCAGCCGCAGCTGACTGGCGTAGTTGGAGATGTTCTCGTAGATTAATTGCGGCGTGTCGAATATGACGTCCGTGGGCAAGCTCGGACTGCGGCCGTAGATCAAGTAGTAGGGGCTCTCGCCGATGGCCATGTTGAAGCTTGTGTTGTAGGCGTGAGCGAAGGCACATATAAAACAAATAAAAACCAATCAGAGCCTCAATAGAGACTATATTCAAGACAGCTTGATTGGCCCGTTCGACCTGCCCATTTGCTTGCGGCCGGTAAGGGACCTTATAGCTCTGGCGCATGCCCATCACGCGCCCCAGCTCTTCGATTACTTCGTTGGCAAAGTGCCAAGTTCCGTTCATCGTCTGATAGCAGCTCTTCAGGGCATCCATAGCATCAGATAGTCATAGAGCAGCGTTGCCGCAGTCTCGGATGTTGTGCCCTGCGCTGGAAAGGCCTCCACCCAATGCGTCAGCGAGTCCCTGAACACCAGCATCCTGTCGAAGCCCCGCTCTGACTTGCATACCGAGACGAAATCGCAGGAGAGCCGCTAAAAGGTGCCTAGATAGATGGCCTGCGCCCGGGCTCGTGCCGCGGTCGCCTCGGTGGGTTGCGCCGTGTATGACACAGTTTACACGAGGCGTAATAGAGCCGGACGTCCCGCGCCATGCCCGTCCAGATGTATTTCTCCCTGATGCGCGCCAGCATCTTGATAAAGCCGAAGTGCCCGCCCATGGCTCCATCGTGGTAGGTCTGCATGATCAATATCCGCAGGTGCTTGGGTACTACGATCAGCGCCCGCGCGTCCCGCCAGGGCTTGCCGTGTGCTATGAGCATGAAATCTTTGTCTTGCTCGCGCAGGAAGTACGCCTCCATCTCCCTCCTGACTCTCAACTGCTTGGCGCTCAGTCAGCCGCTCGGACACTACACCCTTCTCGATAGCTGCCACTTGATCGGCCAGCTCCTCATCGATGCGTTGCGCCGCTCCCACGTCCGTTGTCCAGCCCCACTCAGGTGCGTACTCATCCACTTCAGCCGCGCTTCTTGGCTGCACATGCTCCTCCACGGCGCCCATGCTCTCGTCGTTTCTTTCGTTGTCGATGTCGGCTGGCGGGGTGGAGGATTGGGCCGGTCAGGGAGGGGTATGATTGCTTCCTCAAGACCTTGGATGAAGGCGTCGTCAGCCGTGTCGTGCGGCGTCCAATCCATTCGTGAAAGCACATCGGCGTTAATGTGCATGAGGTCGGTCCGGAACTCGATCTCGAGGTCGTCCTCCTTCAGACCCATGCTCCGCCGATGTAGCCGACCCGCCACATCCTTGACTGTATCCAGATACTCCAGCGCGCGAGGGTCCGTGCCGGCCGTAGATGTAGGTTCGCAATTTCTTGACGGCCCACACTACGGCCAGCGCCTCCTTGTGCGGAGGGCTGTACTTCTTCTCCGTCGCCGGCAACGATAGACTTGCGTAGCAGATGACGTGCCTTTGTCCATCATTGTGCATCAGGACTGCGCCCAGCCGTAGTTGCCCGCATCTGTGTAGAGCTTCTACCCCTTGTTGGGTTCTGGGAAGGCCAGCACTGGTGCCGAGATGAGCGCCTGCTTGAGTTTGTCAAACGCCCCTTTTTGCGCCTTGCCCCAGTGTCAGCGCGTGGTGTTGCACGTGAGATCATTGAGTGGTCCGGCGATGGTGGAGAAGCCCTCGATGAAGCATCGGTAGTATGAGCATAGGCCCACGAATGCCCGCACGCCGCGCAGGTTCCTGGTGTTAGGAAAAATCTTGACCGCCGATACTGCCTCCGGGTTGGCCTTGATGCCATCCTTGAGACGGTGAAGCCCAAAAACGTTGTCTCATAGCGCGCGAACTTGCGCTTGGCCGAGGATACCGTCAGCCCAGCCGCAATCAGCCTGCACCAAGGCCACGTCCCGCACGTGATCTTCTGCTGTTTTGCTGAAGACGCAGATGTCATCGAAGAACACATTCACTATTGACCACTTAAGTCCCTTGAAGATCATGTCAGCTAGCCTGCTCCACAGCCTTGGGAAGTTCTTGAGCCTGAGCGGTTTGCTAGCCGCAAAAAAGTTTTTTATGGGGACGTCATGTGGCGTACGACCCCATCAGCACTGCTGGCAGCATGCGGCAGCGAAGCCCCACCACTGATCTAACCCCCAGCCTCTGTATAAATTTCACTCTCCAAGTCACACCCCACTGACCGCAATCCCTCCAAAATGACGACAGGGATGCATGTGGCTGGTTGTTTCACTCCTTTTGCTTCTCTACCACCCGGTCTCCTCCTCAACCGGTACTGCTCTTGTTCCTAGCTCCATCATGTTCTGGCTGCTGCAATGCGCATGCTTTTGCGGAGGCGGCCGTGGACGAGCAATACCCCGTGCACACGCGCTGCCATTAGAAGCCTTCGGCCATTTCACGTCCACAAATCAAGTCCCACACGGATGTGCCATGCATGCTACATCCGTATCGTCGTCATTCTCCGCTCTCCAAGACGACCTGAAAGCCATCGTAGGCAAGCAATTGGTGCCTGTCGCGCGCATGGACGTCAATGCCGAACGCTTCTTGGACCGTTTTCAATTCCGCAAAATTTTTCTTGCACGCTTTGAAATCGATTCTCTGGAGGCCCACGGCGAAGAGAGCATGGTGCGCCGCATCGTGCACGCGCATCTGGTCGGACCAGAGGCCGAAGACGCGTTGTACCGGAGCTTGCTAGCCTCCCTTTCCACTTTTCCCGACCCATGGGCTGCAACATCTGACCAAAGCATATTTCAGCCTGATATAGCCAAGATCACGACGGCCAGCCAGCGCAACAGCCATTTGGTGGCAGGTACTTAGTAGAAGAGGTGGGAGACTAGCATTTCGAAACCTGGTAAGCTCAAGACACATACAACCCACTTTCTTCCATCCTCATTCTCTATCATGAACAGCCACGGCAGGACGGGCAGGTGTCATCAAGGCTTTGCAGCAATTAAATGCCAATCTGAAGACTCTTCGGGTAGAGAAGACAGAGAGAGAGGCACAGGAGCAAAGCGGCGGCAGTGATCTGAGCACGTTGCGAGCTAAGATCAAGGATCGGCAAGCGCGCGTGGATGAGATGCAAATCAAACTTACTCGTTTTGATGCCCTGATCCAAGTGCTGACAGCAATAGAGGAGCGACTGATGGCCACCAAGAGTCGCGTTATGGCAGAAAAGCGAGACCGGCAAAATGCGTTGAATGGCAGCGATGACAGCTCCAATGGCAGGCGATTCGGCGTGAACAAGAATGTGCGGCGCAACAGCCAGACATGGGGCAAAGCAGTGGAGAAACAAGGCAAGGAAGCTTTGGAGGCCTGTTTGGGCGAGTGGAAGCAGGGGCAGGTGCAGCAGGGTAGAAGCACCGGGAGGGATCCTTTCGTTTTGACGGGCGTGACGTTGCAGTCCCTGCACTCGGAAGCGATGGTGGCATTGCGTCATGACATTGTCCAGCGACATGCCCCCCTCTACGACTGCACTCTCTGGCCCAAGGCTGAATTGGATGCGCTGGTTGTGGCGCCCGCGCCCGAGGACCCGAGGCGTCTCCAAGTAGTGCTTGCCGTGGAGATGAAGCGCAGCCTAGACGAGGTCTCCGTCGACTGCCTCAAATTCCACCTGTTACTCGAAATTTGCCGACAGGCTGCACCAGAGTCCCTGCGATTTTCTTCTTCCCCCTCTCTTCACCCAGGAGCGGTGAAATCCAAGCAATTGACGAGCAAATCCTCCAAGTTCTCGACGGACAGCGGCTTTGTCCTGGACTTCTCCTCTCTACGCCTGCCGGACGACGCCGTATACGTGACCAAAAGAGGTGGCTCTATTGTCCATGCTGTTACAAAGCTCTTGTTTGAACAAGTGCAGCTTGTGCGTAGCAAGAACGGAGGAGAAAAGGTCTGTAACGACGATGAAGAAGTGCTCCGGCGTTTCTATGCGCCTGATTTCGTGTGGGACGACGAGGCAGGAAGGAGGGCAGCAGCGGAGCAAAAGCGCGAGATGGTGCTAGATGTTCTATTTCAACGCTTTTGTGCGCATGGTATTCACCGATTGCGGCAGCGGCTGGAAGGTGTGGTGATGGTGCTGACGGGCAACTCCCTTGCTGACAGCAGCACAAGCCCTCAGCTCGGAAGCGTCATGGCCCTACACGTAGACCAGTCTGCGTGGAAGGCACGAGGCAATGGTGAGCAGAGGCAAGCGTAAACGTGGACACCAAAAAAATGTCTGCACCTGTATATACTGAAAGCCAGGAATCAGAATAGGAAAAAAAGTGTGTAATCACAAGAAAAAGGAAACCGATAAGTACAGTTTTCATCATTTTTCTTCTTCTTTCCGGAAAATGGAGGACACTCTCTTGCTTGCTTTTTTGGCACTCCTCTTCGCTTGTATTTATCTAATATCTTTGTTCTCGTCCACCTTCCTCCTAAGGCGTCCGTCTCAGTACGCAAACACAAATACAAACACTCACACTCTAGCCGTCAATCTGAGGCCGCTTGTGGAACTTATTTGTGCTGATCTCCTTCCGTAACCTGTATTTATCATGAACCCGTCGTGCCGCCGCCGTTACCTTCATCACCGCCTTCCGCGCCGCCTTATCAGGCCCCCATAACCCCCCCCCCCCCGCCCCACCACGCACCATCAAGCTCCCTGTCCCTCCCGCCGTCACAACCGCATTGCTCTCCATTCCTGGCCACAACCGCCCAGCTGACTCATGCTTCGACGCCACCAACGACGATCGGACGTCCTCGGGACGATACCGCTGCTTGTAATACCGTTGATACTCACGGCGGCCCAAGCACCGTCCATCCGGTAGCATCAACTCCCCCAACTCCGAGACTTGCAAAGCCATCTGGCGCAGCATTTGCTCCACATCCTCGTCCTCGTCGTCCTCGTCCTCTCCCTTATCAGCTTCCATGCCCTCGTCGCCATCACCGCTCACCTCTTCATAGTCCGAATCCACCGTCTCTAGTGATTGCTCGTCGTCATCCATCCCATCCTCCTGCGCCTTAAACTTGCCCCTTGTCATCTTCTTGCTACACGGAGGGAGGGCATGCGAGGCACTAAAATCATAAAAAAGACGAAATTCATGAAGATCTTCTCCCTCCTCATACAAGAGCTTGCAGTGGCTCTTGGAATGCATGTGTCGCTGCACGTCCCGAGCCGTCAGAAACCCCTTACCCTTACCATTACAATACAGACACAAACAGCCAACCTTCACCTTCTCCGCGCAGTATCGCAGCAAACCATGCACGTCCACCAGATACTCCCCATCAGGTAAGTGAAAACCATGCTGCTTCCACATGTGCAACACAGTTGACTCCACGCTCGGGCATCGCTCGTTGCAAAAGATGCAAACCTCAGGGCTCAGGTCTACCGGTGCAGCAGCCCCGCCTTCCTCCTCCCCTGCCTTATTGCTGGCCTCGTCCATGGCCGCCTCATCCATTGAGCCGGGTACCTTGATCGTCGTTGGGGTGGAGGGCGCTACAGTAGCTTTTACCTTGGTGGGGGTACCACCGTTGTCGCCCTCCGCCATGGTGAGGTGCTTGCGGGACTTGAGATGCTGGCTCAGCGTGGCCTTAGAGGCAAAGGAGCGGTTGCAGAGATGGCATTTAGCGTGAAAGGCCTCGGTAGTCGATTTGCTCATCCCAGCCAAGCTCTGGGCGGCGGCTTTGCGGCGTTGATATTCAGTTTCACTGACAGGCCCCAGGTCGTTGGTGCGGCGCTTCAGATTGTATCGGTGGAGCTCCATGCGATAGTGCTCTTTGTGAGCGACGGATGAATCGAATCCCAGGCCACATGTCTGACATTTGAGGAGGTCCATGTTACCCAAGTGCTCGTGCGTTGGGTGAAAAAGACCCCGTGCGTTGCGCGGTGTGGGGAAGCCGGCGGGCAAGGTGCTGCCGTGCGTACGCGGACGGGATGTGTTTTGATTGAGTGGTGATGCGTGGATAGATTGACAAAACGAGAGCTGTCTCACTTAGCCCTTCCAGTTGGTGCCTTGGCGAGGACATCAGACTACATCCAGGGGTCTTTGGTGGTCAGGGTGCAGGTCAGATTTTGATTTTCCTGGTGCGAGTTGGGGCTACCCTCTTGGCTCTGCCACAAGTCTCAAAGTTCCTCGTTTGAGCACAGGATGCCTCACACTCACGCATTTCAATTATTTTATGCCATATTTTACGCACAGATGTGACCGCACTTGCGGTGCTATATCGCCAAGCTGGGATGGCGCTCTTGGCCAGGTGGAAGGACGTAGTAAAGAGCAAACCAGACGCCCCAGCCTTGATACTCTCGGACGGCCTCTCCTCCAGATCCTCCAATACTAACACCAGCTTTCGAGACTTGGACCGCTCCAGCGATGCCCTTGCTGCATTCCTGTCGGTGGCAGGACTGTTGCCTTTCGACAGGGTTGGCATTTGCTTTCATCCGTCACAGCCGGCCGAGATAGTTTCCCTCCTAGCGCTGCTGAAATGTGAGGCTATCCCAGTGCCAATGCGCCGGCCATTTCTCAACGAGATTGTGACCGACGCTGGGTTGCGTCTAGCATTAGTCCCTCGTTGTGACAACAAGGAGGCAGCGTCTTTAACTGCCTTTCTTCAAGTCCTGCGGTTGGGGCCGCGCGGAGAGGTGGACACCGACGATGCTGCTGGCCTTGCGCCATTGCCTCCTCCCCAACCCCCTCGCTCCAGCCTGATAGGTGCCATCAATATACTTTATACCTCGGGCAGTACTGGGCGACCCAAAGGAGTGATTGGTCGGGAGAGCGGATTTTTTTATCGCATCCGCTGGATGCATCAGGCATTTCCATTTGTCGAGGGCCATGAAGAGGTTGTGTTGCGGCGGACGCCTCTCACTTTTGTGGACTCGATGTGGGAGATCTGGGGCGCACTTTTAGGGGGTGTACCGTAAGTGTTTATTTAATCTAGATATATGGGGCAACGTTTCGACTACTGTTGTTACTGATGAATGGGCAATGCTGATTCGTCGTCGGGCGGTCTGACAAATGGACGCTCTCATTTCCTTTTTGAATAAGAAAGGGGAGTTTGGGCCTGTCTTCGAAAGATTGACATTGATTCGACGTGTGTACAAACATTAACATTTCTGAGCCTACTTCATTAAAATAAATCCTTGTTCATCTACATCATCTCCCATGTGCTCTTGTGTTCTATGTCTCACCTTGCCTCGCCACTCTTTCCGCCCCTGACTCCCCTTCCAGGTTGTTTCTCCACACGGCTGCCTTGGGTAAGAAACAAGATCCCGCCTTCTTAGCTTGCCCGGGAGCGACTCGGGCGACACTCACGCCCTCCTTGCTCGCGGCTTTGCTCCAATGTAACGCACCGATTTTGAGAGCTGGGAGTTCGCTACGCACCTGCCTTTGTAGTGGGGAGGCTCTGTCTTGGGATTTGGCCAAGCAATTTCTGGCTCGTTCGCCGTCATGCACCCTACTTCATCTCTATGGCTCCACGGAGGTCTCAGGAGACGCAAGCTGGGCCGCACTTACGACGAAGGCGACAGAAATAGGGGACGAAAACGAATTACAGCCAACACCCGGCCTTGTCCCGCTGGGAAGAGCCATTCCCGGCACGTATCTATGGATAGTAGAGGACAGGACGGGGGAAAAGATTCAAATTGGAGAAGGAAGCGTAGGCGCAGTTGACATAGAGGGGGAGCTATGGGTGGCAGGACCTGGAGTAGCGCTGGGCTATTACGGATATCCTCCCGAGAGTGACCTCGATTCGAAATTCGGACGATTGAGTGTGAGGAATTCCTCTTTGTTGCTTTTTAAGACGGGGGATTGGGTGCGTTATGTTTCAGAAGGCTCCAACCAGAAGGATGGAAGTGAGAAAGGACAACGGCACACGCTCCTTTATCGTGGCCGGCGAGGTGACAGCTTTGTCAAGGTCAGGGGAGTACGCATGGGCTTGGAGGAGGCCGAGCAGCGGACGGCGTCGGCGCTTGGTTTGGAAGTAAGTGGTGGGAATCTGGGCATGATGGTGGTACAGGGTCGAAGCATATCTGCCAGGGAAGATGCCGTACTGTTGCTGGCATTGACGTGGGAGGTGGCCACGCGCTGGACAGACGCTGCCGAGCTTCGAAAATGCCTGCGGACTGCGGGACTGCCAGCTGAGATGATACCGTCTCAGATTATTGTGGGCGTCAAAGGTCAACCCCTGCCGCTAACCTCGAGCGGAAAGATGGACAGACAACAGCTCGCTTGTTGGGGTTCGGAGTTTCTCGTACGAGGAACACCGATGGGGCAGCTGGCAAAAGAAGAGGACGACATAGAGAAATGGCTCGAGGACTGCTTTGCAAAGTTGGTTGGGAGGCAGCATTCTGAGGGGCAAAGGGGGCTTAGCCTGTTTGACCGAGGGGGGCATTCATTGATGATGATGCAAGCTTTGAGCGAGATTGAGACACGTTTTGGGAAGGCCAGTGCAGGATTGATGGTGCACGACTTGGCGAGGACTGTGCCGGAGATTGCCAGATTGCTGTCGCAAACACAGCACCCAGGGAATGTAAAGAAACGGATGAGAAGTCATGAGGAGAATAACAGCGACATATCCCAGGGGCTACGACTTATGAATCGCTGGCGCTTTGCTTTCGAGAAGTGTGTGGATGCACCGCCTTGCTTGGTTTTGATAGGGCCGATGGAAGTATGGTGGGTGTTGGTCGGCGCGCATGATCATTTCTTCGTAGCTCTTGACTTGAAGACCGGTAAGGAGCAGTGGCGGACCCGTGTAGAGGGTCGTATCGAGGGAGAAGCAGCGGTGCAAGGGCCTCTCGTCTTCGTACCCTCCCATGACTCCCGGCTGTATGCATTTTCAATCAGGACCGGGAAGCTGGCATGGTCATATCGCACGGAGGGAGAAATCAAGAGCGCTCCTTTACCCTTCTGCCTTGCCGGCCCAGCAGATACCAAAGATATCAAGTTAGTCGGCTTTGGCAGCTACGACGGTCATCTTTATATCGTCAAGGCATCTTCTGGAGAGTTGTGGGCCCCACCTAGCTCGCTCGGCGGGAGTCCGTTTGCCTCTCCGCTTCTTCTGCCAGCAGCAGCAGCAGGGGCAGCCCGACTGGTCACAGTCACCAACCGTGGGCGTGTCGCTCAGTGGCTTGTGCAAGGACAAGGGACAGTGACACTTGATTGGTGTCAAGAAGTGGGTTGCGCGGTCTTCACGACGCCCATCTTCTCTCGCGCCTCATCCCTTCTTGTCCTTGGCGGCACGGACGGGTCTGCTTTGGCTTTGGACCCAGCCCAAGGTGGAAGACTGGTGTGGCGGGTGATGCTAAATGGATCTGACGGCGTAAGTGCCGCACCTGTCTTTGCCTCCCCATGTCTACTACCTGCTAATGACGAGGATGACGAAGGTGTGCTGGTAGCCTGTGAAAGCTCCCTCCACTGCCTGGTAATTACAAGTGGAAAGCGGAAATGGCTCATCGATACGTCAGCAAGGGAGGGCGAGGTTATAACCGGGAAGCCGGTAGTGCTGAATGGCAGTCGTTTTGTCTTGGTTGGCACATCTCAGGGCAGGATAATTGTTTGGAGTGCGCAAAAAAAGCGGCCTGAACATGTGGCGACGTTAAATATGGGCCTTGGCCGGCGTTTAAGCAGCCCCACCGTCATGTTGGACTCGAAAAGATTGGTGGATGACAAGAACAGCTGGATTACTGTGGTGGGCTCGCGCGACGAGGGTGTGTATATGGTGGAAATAGAGGAGGTGTAAAAATAGCACGGTTGTAACGAAAGGTGCGCCAAAGAATCACGAGCAAGCCAGCAGAGAATTGAAGCCATCGATGATCTCGTATCAGTCGACCTAAGTACTCGTTTTATTTGCTTTTCAACTTTGTTGTATCCGCGGCACTGGTAGACAACACAAGCCAGACCCCCAAAGGCAAAAGCACGGGAATCGCTGTGCCGAGCGTGAAAAGCGTGTATTCCCGGGTGTAATCTCTGAAGGTTTTGCGGTATTCATCGTAGTTGTAAACAACGACAGGTTTAGATGCCGAGGAGTGCCCTTTCCGCGTGATCTCTTCTCCTGTACTGGTCGTGTACGAGTATTCCACTTGGGCACGCGAGGCGGGAATGACACGCTCAGTCTCAGCCACGATCATGAGTCTGGCAGTGGTGGTGCTTTGTGGGAGCACATTATTCTTGACAATGGTCCAATTTCCGCTGTCTTTGGAAAGTGAGAGTCCGGCCAGGTTTGACCCCTCCCTAATGATGACTCTTGCAGGCAGCGTCCCTAGATTTCTGATTGTATACTCCAAAGGGAAAGGTTTGCCTTCAATTACCACCTCATCCACCACGTTCTTGATTTAAGAAAGGGTGGGACATGAAAGGAGAATATGAGAAAGATGCGAAAAAAGAAACTGAATTTACGCTTTCTTATTTACGGTTTGTTATACGTAAGGGCACGTCTCAATTCCTCGTCAGCGTGGAACCTGCGCGAAATCCTCCCCCAAGCCGTAGCTCAAGAAAGGCTTCCTTCCGCAATGTGTTTTCACATCAATCTTCCTCTGTTATACAGCCAATACTTCGTCGACCGAAGCCTCCGATTGGGGCATGGCAGAGAGTTAGACAAGCACACGAGTCACACTCGCCCCGCTCACACATATCCCATCGACATACAGGCAAGGAGACTGCAACCATACTATACGAAAACTGCACCAAAAACCCATGCAGCCTGGATAAATTCATTACACATTCTGCTATACATGCCCGGACAACAGTCATTAGTCGCTGGTGCTACCATCAAGACGCATCGCATGCCCTCCTAGGCATTCCTCCTAACCCTCAACTAAGGACACTTTCATTTCCTCATCACAGCCACACAGTGCACTGTCAATCACATGCACAGTTATGTAAGCCCTTCACATTTCGTAGGTTATGCCAGACTCCCTCAGCTTACCTTCAAAACAGAAATGAAAGCGGCAGGTTGCTGTCCCTCTTGGCCGAATACTAGAGCGAGGAAGAGGAGAGGGGCAAGCAGGCTTGCCCGTCCTGCCGTTGCCAACATACCTTCCTTCTGCCTGTGAGATGTGTTGAGGAGCACAGTTAGAGGGAGGGTGTTGGTTAAACGCGTGACTGGCTTGGTATTCACGGCACGGTCTTAAAGGTAGCCGGCGGGGTCACTCGGAGGCAGGGTGTTGCATGGGTAGGATGAATGATGGGAAGGAGAGGGTCGGCAATGCTTGGTGTGGCCTTGAGAGGCGCCTCTCACCCTCACTTAACGATGTTCTCCTGCCATGCACACAACCACAGGCTTCTCATTTCTCCACTTTGCATCTTAGACTGATGTGCTGCGCGAGGCAAGTCATCAATTTGTGGCCTAGAGGCGCGGTTTCATTGCTTTTTCAACCGTCAACTTGGCAACTCTCTCATCCATGCGAGAAAATGGCAGCGGGCAATAAACATCGCGCCAGACGCCCCTTCAAGCCGATCGGAATGTCTTACAGTCCGTACCCACTCACCTCACGAACATAGACAGGAGAAGCCCTGGCTAGTGGAAGCATTGGTAAGGTGAAGAGGGAAACATGGCGCCTCTAGGCAAAAACGCAAGCCCGCAGGACCTGTTCAATGGTGCAGTTTTGCAATGTGTGGAAGCGGCCACGCTTGGAATGCCTCTAGAGGTGTGGAAGACTCGAATGGGACGTTTTCGGGCCGAGACGACAGTAGAGGCTTTCAAAAACGTCTACACGGAAGGAGGCCTTGGTGCCTTCTGGCGGGGGACGAGTGCGAAGATGGTGGAATCAGCAAGCAAGGGGGCTATTTTGCTGTTTTCCAAGGAGGCTATAGCTAATTCTTTGCTTGCATCCGGTGTCTCTCAAACAACGACGGGGTAAGTTCGAGGCAGGGCTCTAGTATGGTTCGGAAGAAATCAGAGCACGCTGTGGTGTTCATCAAGACGCCGGTGAGGCTGGGCGAGCAGTGTTTGCCATTTTTTTGACTGCAATCACACTTCTCTACATTTTCACCTCACATGACAGGTTCGTGGCCGGCGCAGGCGGTGGTGTTTGCCAAGTGGTGGTCATGGGACCGTGCACTTTCCTGGTAACGGCGGCCGTGACGGGTGGGAAGCAACACGTGGGGGTATTTTCCAAGGCGAGCGAAGTATGGCAGAGCAAGGGCATCAAGGGTTTCTATCCGGGCGGTACCGCGATTGCCTTCCGTCAAGCCACCAACTGGGCCTCGCGGCAAGGATTTACCGAGGCCGTACGGGAGCAATTTAAGATCCTCTTGCACGACGGGGACAAGACGGCCAAGCTAACCGTGGCACAGGAGGCGTGGGCAGGCATCATTGGAGGAGCATTATCTTGTTGGAACCATCCGTTCGTAAGTCCTCGGGCCCTCCTTCCTTACGTGTGTGTATGCCTTATGTTATGCGTATTGCATGCACATTTCCTTTTTAAATACGAATGCTGTACGTAAGTCATATGGCCTTCTCCTCCTTTTCTTTTCCTATTGCTTTTCCTGTTTTCACAGGAAGTGGCACGGATCGAGATGCAGGCTTCTGCCAGCGCGGGCGAGGCGTCGCGGTCCATGGGGAAGGTGATGCAGGCCATCGTGACGCAAGAGGGCGTGGGCGGGCTCTTCAAGGGGGTTATTCCAAGAGTGTTCCTAGGTAGGATAGGTTAGGGATAGTGTTGAGACGACTAAGGAGGATATGCCACCGCGCTGATCCCTTCTCATCCCCTCCCTCCCTTCCCTTTCTCACTACTTTCACACATACAGGGATTTGGCAAACGCTTTTTATGGTCACGGGGGCAAAACTTGTCAAGAATGCTTTGGAAGGTGGTAAATAGCAAGGAGGGGACAAGAATCTGGAAAGACACGACAGTATGCGTCCATCTTGCCCCCATATATGTTTCACACGAGGGTACTCCGACTTGTCTCGCAGTCATCGAGACGCCCGAACACGAGTACTTGTCTTTCAACGGAAGTGAGCCCGCCCACATAACGCACCCTGTACATATAGTTCTGCTGGTAACTCGAAACAGTTGAACAATAGAAGCACACGAAAAGCAAATCGAATACAAGTGGACGTCACAATTCTTTTCTGCCCCGCCTATCTTATCTTTTCTTCCATTGTCCATCCATCCACGCACACTCCGGCTTGTCTTCACGTACACATACGGCTACTCATTTGCCCTATCGTTACTCATTGCTTCTACTCGGACTTTTGGGGGTTGTTTTTGATGAGGTAGGCTGCCAACCACTCGATCGGATTGCCAGGCCGCTCCTGGACCAGTTGCGACATACCGTCTAAAAGAATGGGCACCACAGTCTGATCCAAGTAGGCACGGATGGGCAAGGACTGCATATTTGCCTTGTCTTGCTCTTGCTGCGCGGCTGCTGCGGCCACTGCCATCTTTTTCTTGTCATCCTCCCCTGCTCCCTGAATGCCACCTCCGTCCTCGTCGAGGGCAGGGGACGGTGTGTCCTGCTGCGCATTGCTACCACCACCACCCGTATTCATGGATGCTGCTACGGTTTCGCTCGTTTCGGGTGCTCCTGCCGCCGCTGGCTGTGTCTGCTTGTGCGGGAAAGGGGTGGGTTGTAATAAGCGCGCGACCGGTTCTTCGCTTCTTCGCTTTCTCCTCGCTTTCTCTGTGCACACATACTATTCATCACTCACATGTTGAATCATCTCGCTGGTCTTCTCCATGGCTTCCTCCTCAGATTTGCCGGGATGGTCGTTGGGCTCCTGTCAGCATTGGGGATTGTTGAGTGTGTTTGTGAAACATTTCATCATACATAGCCCTGAGCGCGTAGGAACTCCTCTCGCTCCCTCGCTGAACAACTTTCTGCATACAGATGGACAGTGTACATGCCCAAAAGACTAAGCTCTAGCTATTTCCACTCATTCTATCATAGCTACAGCATCTCTCTACAGTACAACACATTACTCGCCGCCGCTCCTCTGAAAAAAGCCCTCCTTCTCCCTCCTTCCTTCCATCCCTCGTCTGGCGGTCTATAGTTTGGCCTCCTTCGCGCAATAATGTTATGCACACTCTGAATTGCACATACTCTGTCAGACGCAAGAGGGAGCGATCATGGTTTCATTTTGTACGAATAGAGCCACCACCGAAGCTGATGGTGTTGAAGAGCCTGTATCGTTCAATGAATTAGAACGCCTACCGACGACGAGCTGCCTGGTTCCTCGCTTCCCAATTTTGTTCCATCTCCCAGTCTCAACCAGCCACTCCACCACAACCCATCCTCTAGGTGTAGCTTGCCGCGACATAAGCACGTGGTGCCATGGCTTCCACGAATAAGTCGACGACCCCAGTGAAGGTAGCTGCCACTCAGTTTGCGGCGTCTATGAAGCTGGCGGAAAACCTAATCAAGGGCGAGGCTTTGGTGAGGGAGGCCGCGCGACAGGGCGCAAAGGTACGCGTATGCATGTGGTTGTGGCAGATAGGTGACATTTTTCCAAAGGTTATAGAAAGCTTCAATTTATACAGGAAATTACCCTTTTTGAATTTCTTTTCCGTCGTTCCACGAAATCATAAGATCATCTTGCTGCAAGAGCTGTTTGCGGGCCCCTACTTTTGCCAGGAAATGACAAGTGGATTCTTGGCCTGGGCCGAGCCAGTGGAGGAATCCGTGGTGGTAAAGCGTTTCCAAGCATTGGCTGCGGAGCTACAGGTAGTACTACCCGTGAGCTTCTATGAGCGGGCGGGGAACGCCTACTACAACAGCGTAGCGATGGTGGATGCGGACGGGACTCTGCTTGGTGTGTATCGCAAGTCGCATATTCCTGACTCGCCCGGCTACTTTGAAAAGTTTTATTTCACGCCCGGTGACAGCGGCTTTCGGGTCTGGAAGACGCGCTACGCAAAACTTGGCGTGGGTATTTGCTGGGACCAATGGTTTCCCGAGACGGCCCGGTGCTTGGCGTTGCAAGGTGCAGAGCTGCTTTTATTCCCCACGGCCATAGGCTCCGAGCCCCAGGACGGTGCGATTGACTCCCGGGCACACTGGCGGCGGGTAATGCAGGGCCATGCTGGCGCCAATATGACGCCCGTCATTGCCTCTAATCGCGTAGGCGTCGAAACGCCGTTCTCTCAAGACCCTGGCAGCGCCTGCGTGCGCGACTCCTCCATCACCTTCTATGGGAATTCCTTCATCACCGATGAGACAGGAGCCATCCTCACCGACGCAAATGACCACTCCGAAGCCGTGTTGGTAGTGGCCTTCGACCTTGCCAAGATCCGGCAAGCCCGCGCGTCGTGGGGCATGTTTCGAGACCGACGCCCGGCTTTGTATAAGCCTCTTTTGACCAAGGACGGCATCCTGATAGCGCCCTTGTGGAAAGAAATACACAACACGTATTGAAAATTGTGCAGGTAGAGGAAAAAGAGATTTTCAAAATGAAATATAATCAGTAACTCAGTTGCTGCCCATGCGTAATCCGGACTAATTTGTTTTAGGGGTTCTGCGTGTGCCTCCTTCACACAGGCACCCGATCCGCCCATCCATAAAGTGATGGACTGACAGACAGAGGGACTGACTAATCGTATCAAGTAAAGGCGGGGAGACAGCCACTTCCCGACAGAGGCCCAGACACTAAATGGTTGATGACAGACACATTTTTACTCGATCGATCCTGATTTTCGCTAATCAACAAAATTTACAGACAAAATAGGAAGTGGGAGATTGACGTGGATGCCTGTGATTAGTTTTCCCACTTGCTCAGTAGTTAGTGGACGGCAAGGCAGTAACCTGCGCGACTTAACACTGCTTCACTCTTGCATCGTCGCAGCAGGAGGGAGGATTTATCTCTTAATGTCTTTCTATCTATTCAAAAAATGCATCAGATCGGAGCGGAGGGCGTCCGCGACCGCCGTGGCAACCATGGAAAAAATATGCGTCACGAGCACGAGTTCAGGGAAGTAGGCACTCGGGCATCCGAAGAATTAGATGATGGTGTGGAACGTGTAGGGACATAAAACTTGCTTCGCTCCACAAAGAGGAGGATGATTGTGTCCATGCTCACAACTGTGACGAGTACCTCCCTCTGCTTCCCACCTAGGTCCCGCACGGTCTGTGGGCGGTTCAGGAACAATTGCGGCATCCCTAAACCCCCCAAGAATGAACTTATTTCCTCCGTCTGGTCCACCTCGAAGGTCAAGGTGCCGAAGACCCGGTCGCTCTCCGAGGGTTGCTTACCAAAGCCACCGGGTGACATTCGGCTTGTCTCCTCGCGGGTGGTGATGGAGCTGACGGTGCTTGCTGCCATCGTGATCGCTTCAGAAGGGGAAAATGAAGACGCAATCGCTTGCAAAGAGAAGGATCCATTTCGTAAAACTTTAACAGTCGACCATGAGGCCCTATTCGTTCTTGCGATGCCCCGTCGCGTGGAAGAATCTTCATCAATCTCCACCCTTCAAAAAACAGCCTAGTTCGTCGCTCAGCTCGTTGCTTGCCGTGAATTCCCAGCGGTCTAAGCTGAAATTCATGGAGGTATCTATCAAATGAGGAGAAGCAGATGAAATATCAAGAGTCTGGTGAATACTGCCAAAAGAAAGAGAGGGCGTGGCGGAGGGAGGGAGGCCAGATGCATGGATGCAAGTGGAAAATTATTCACTCCCATCACATGCCGTGAATGAGGACGGAGACATCTCAAGTGGGTTCTTACAACAATCACGCACCATCGAGGACGGGTCGAGATCATCTCGACCCGTCCTCGAATACGTGGGACATACCTGATACAGTGCTAGCGCCGTCGGATCCAAAGGCAGCAACGACGAGGAATATGTGGTGAAGGAGATGGAAGACGACGTGGAGGAGGAAGAAGAAATCATAGCTGACACAAAATGAGTAATTTGGGGAGCTTCGTTACCGTAAATACCAAATCAGGCTGCTGAGGAGCAGGTCAGGACTGATATCTTCGAATGGTGGAGGAAGGCGTCGGAGGCCGGCATCCTCTGCAGCCAGGTGAGGATAAGAAGTAGCATTACTGTGTATTTGTAGAGAATGAGGAAGGAAGAAGTGTGAGGAAAGGTTGTAAGTAAAGAAAGTACAGATTGCCCCCTATTATTTCCCACACATCCGGGAGCCTGGGGTACGTATGTGTCTAATGAGCCCGAGACATGTGTCGTTGAGATGAGGGAAGCAAGCAAGGGCAGTACCCTAACATCCCCGAGGCCTTTCGTGCACTCAATCCTTTTTTGGACACGTTCGGACGATGCCGCTTGGCACGAGGCGAACGCGTCAAAAGAATAACGGCCCCTGTGCGCACGCGCGGGCGTAAAACAGTAGTTAACGCAACGCGACGAAGCAACTTTAGCGCCGGGCTTCGAGGTTCCCCAAGTGAGCACTTACCGAGTCCGTATGTGAGCACCGGCCGCGTCACAATTAGCCTTTGACGTCTCACCTTTCGTCAATCGAGCAATCAATTTCCTCTGAGAGTTTTCGCGAAGCACGGGCGCGTAGCGCTACAGCTGTAGTCTATTATCATGATGCGTCACATGCATGTTCACATATTATTTGGCGTTGGCGTGGCATGTTTGGCTCAGAGATCTGATAAGACACTTTTGCCGCAGCAGTCAGACACTGTACCGTGCATAGCATCACATCCTCATGGTCAGGGCACTCATATCGTACAGATTTGAAACATCTCGGGGCTTGTGCGGCTCTGGCACCTGTCTTGACCAGTCTCGTCGCTGCCGACTGACTCCACCTCCTCTCCTCCCTCTTCGTCCTTGCTTGTCAGAGTCTACCTCAAGCACCCCATTCACCCCATTCACAGGCAATCATGAATCCCGCGCTCAAGGTGGGCCTATTCAATGGCCGAATCTTTCCCTCGCTCTCACTCCTCAGAGGAGCAATACGCGCACCCCTCTCACGCCGCCCCATGACTACCATTAAGGCACCGCCAGACGCCGCCATCAAAACCGCAGCATCATCCCCAGCAAGGGGTGGAGGACCACCAACCGGTAGCAGCAAGATTGATAAAATGGTAAGTTTGGGTTTGGAGGTTGTAAAATGCCGCGAACTCATCATATAGCACCCGCCCCACCTCACGCCGGGATGCACAGCAAAGGTACCAGAGAGACAAGAGGAGTTTGGGCGACAAAGAGTGGCACATTACCTGGTGATCTAACCCCGTCAGTGCCCCCTTAAGTGAAGAGGCTTTTTTGGAGGGGGAAGGATGGCAACATGCAATACTCTGCGCTTCAGATGAGGAGCGAGTATATACCAGTTTGTACCTCTGCCTCTGCCCCTCCTCTATTTTCATCATTATACTGTAACGGGTCGAAAATTCAATGGAAACCTCGCTGCAATCAACTCACCATCCCATCCCACTCTCAAAATCTACTCTCAAGCCTGTAACGTGGGCGAGCCTGGGCCTCATGGCGGTGACGGGCGCTGGCCTCGCGTACTACTACCAAGGCGAGAAGGAGAAGAAGCAGCAACAAGGTATCCTAGTCGTGTCGCGTTCATCTCTTTCTTTTCCTTGGAAGCATTTTCTCTGTTTCTATCATTTTTTTCTCTCTTTCGCACACGGCATTCACGCTCTTCCTTCGCTTTCTTCTGGTCCCTCCCTCCTCTTTACTCCACAAACTACTCAGCCTTGGGCAAGGTGACGAGTTACGGAAAGCCGGCACTCGGCGGGCCTTGGACGCTGGTGGATTTCACCGGCAAGCCTGTGACTGACGCGGACTTCCGCGGCGAGTTTTTGTTACTGTACTTCGGCTTTACGCACTGCCCTGACATCTGCCCCTCCGAGCTGGTCAAGGTGGGCAGGATCTTGGACCTGCTTGACAAGGAGCCGCGCCTGCCTATGGTGCGCCCTGTCTTCATTTCCGTTGATCCCGACCGTGATAATGTGGGCCAGCTCCGGCACTACGCTCAAGGTGCGTTGTCTTGGGTGGTGAAAAAGCAGCGGGGTGAGGGGGATTAAGGGATAGGGAAGAGATGCGATGCCGAGTGACAGTGAATGGAAAGCAGCGCACTCTTACTGCTGTCTGTAGTTACGAGCAGCACTCTGACCGAATTTCTCTCTCGCTCCTCTTACGCCCACTAGACTTTCACCCGCGTATCTTGTATTTGACGGGCACGCAGGAGCAGCTGGCTAAGGTGACCAAAGGTTACCGAGTCTACTTCAGCAAGGTACGTGAAAGGCCGTTACAAAGATAGGAAAGCTTGTTGATGGATTTATAAATTAGTCCCGTGTTCCACCTGTCATCGCCTTGATACCACTGCGCAGGCGGACGAGGAGGACGAGGAGAATTACCTGGTAGATCACTCCATCGTGTTGTACCTCATCGGGCCCGATGGCTCCTTCCTGGATTTCTTCACGCAGTCCATGCAACCTACCGATATTGTGAACCGTATTAAGGGCTATCTTGGCCAAGCAAGGCGGGTTGATACGTAAGACGCATACACACATATGAAGAATCGAAAAAATGAGCGCCATGGCGAAATCGATGAGTCAATAGCTTGAAGTGTGTGAAATAGGGCACGAAATAAACATCGAATATCCGTTTCCTCTTCTCAAGTCCCATTTTCGTGTCATATCTGCTGCTGATGATTGATTTCTTCTAGCTGGCAAAAAATAGTAGGGCCGATGCTACCAACTACATAAGGCCACCTGAATAGCTGCCCAAAAGTCAGTCTTTGCGCTCACATCTCATCCTCAGACATCCCACACGCACACACATATTAAAGCTGCACCAAAAGCCACTCTCATAATTCCTTTCTGACGTGTGTGGCACTCTTCCAGGTTTCGATAAGCTAATATACACATCAAGATTGGTGTCCTGCCTCCTTTCTGCTCCTCTCCTTGTTCTTCTTGTTCTTCTTATTCTGCTTATTCTTCATCTTATTCCTGTTCTTCTTGTTCTGATTCTTTTCCCCTGTTTACTCTGCTTACCAAAATGACAACGGCATCGTATTTCTTCCGGTCTTTTCTTCCCTACTACTTTATTTCAGACAATCTCGGCACTTCGCATGGTAGATCCCGGCGGTGTCTTCAACTCTCCCCTGACTCTTGCGCATCCTTGCACTCGGATGCACCAGGAACCAAGCGGAGCAGATGGGCGGAAAAGGCGCGAAGAAGTACCTCGCTCTCATTCGTACTAAAACAGCCACTTTGTTTCAACCCACTTTCTTCTCCCTGTAATCATCACTGCGATTTTACCCACCAATCCACTGCGCTTGCGGAGGAACGAAACATAAGGCGACTACTTGCCTCCTCTTCTCGTCAGTTTACTACAATCTCCATAGGTCAGTTGGAAAAGCAAACGTCAGCTCACTAAACAAATGGGACCTCGTCATGGGGTGTGAGTTTTGACTGCAGCAACAGTCGCAATGGGAGGTGCGTATGTGTTGCCTCCCATTCATCCCCACATCCACCCCCTCCTGCTCTTCTTTTTCCCGCGGACAGCTCGTCAGTCGCATACCCGTTAACATGTATACATGTACATTGCAGTGGGAAGATGCCACTACGAGGCCAACATCGTCGCTCTGGTGGCACCCTTATCAGGCTTTCATCTTTTCGCCCGCTCTCGTCATGGGCAAGGTCCAGCAGAAATCACGACTCGGCCCCATTGATCATTCAAACCCTAAATCCATCTCATTCTATCTCCTTCCTCACTCACCATCTCACGATCTCCCATCTCAATCGCTGACTGTCTAGGCGCGCAGTTTTTCGGGCTGGGCGATTTCAGGCTTCTTGAAAGGTTGGATGGGACATTCGGGATTGGGGTAGGTGCCGAGGTGCAGGCAGAGCTTGGAGCGCTTGATGCCGAAGCGGGTGGGGTCGGGGAAAATAGAGTCGACCAGGTCCAGACGATTCTTGTCGTAGGTCTTCCAGTTCCAGGACATGATGCCTCCCGTGTCGGAAGACTCGGGATTGATGGCCCACCACACGTTGTTGGCCATGCAGTTCTTGACCAGCCATTTGGCCAGCGTGCGCTGCACGATATCGTCGCGGCCCTTCAGGGATCCCCCCCACTCGCCGATAATCATGCCCTTCTGCAGTTTGGGAATCAGCCAGCCCATCTGTGAGTCCCATACCTTGACCAGCTCCTTGGGTAGGTCCTCAGCGGGAACATTCATGTAAGGGTGATCATACACGTCGGGACCGTACACGTGCGGCGAATAAACCACGCGGTCCATCACGTCGGGGTAGGGCACTTTGATGGGGTGGTTCACCGCGCCCCCGAAGTTGCCGCCCCACCAGAAGGGGTAGTCCGTGGCTTTGTCTGTCTCCTTGTTGAACTGCACACCCTCCACCAGGTACAGCCCCTTCCAGTCCGGGAACTTTGCGTGGATGTGGGTAATGGAGCGCTCGTAAAACTTGTTGTAGTCCGTGAGCGGGGCCTTCACGCCCCAAGTGGCAATACCATGTGGCTCGTTCTTTAAGTCTGCGGGGGCGAGGGAGGTGAGTCAGGGAGGGAGCTGTGAGTAATGCTGGCTTGGTGGCGCGCGGAAAAGAGGATTACAAAGACTCTCATCTTGTCCCTTTATCGTCTCTACTCTTACCGAGCGCGAAAACGTTCCACTTGGCGGAGTAGGCAGACATAATGTTGGTCCAGGCCTGCAGTACGTCGGCCTCCTGATACTGCTCGTCGTACCAGAGGTCGGAGGGTTCCTGGGGCCCGAGCGTGTGCATGTCCAGCATGACCATGAGGCCGCGCAGGGCCGCCTGATCGATGGCCTCGCCGAGGATCTCCCAGATAGTCTTACCTTTCAAGCTTTTCCCGACAAAGCGCTGGTTTGGCTTAGTATCTTTAGGCGCCAAGGCGAAGGCGACCGAGACGGGGATACGCACCGTGTTGAACTTGTGCTGTACAAAAAAGTTTAGAATAGTATCCATGCTCGTAAAATTCAGGCCCGTAAATGTGTACCCGTGGCCCTCGCACCCAAACCAACTCATGCCTGCGGGGAGAGGGGGAAAGGGGGGAGAAGGGGAGGGGAAGGGGGACGTGTAAGGATTCGAAAATGTGCATCGATCGAACACGAATTGAGCGATATATAATTTTCATTGAGCACGAAGAAAATAAATTCGTGTCGGTATGAGTGATTGGCTGTTTAAACGTCCCAGGCGGGAGTCGAAGGAGTTCTGTCTGGGATTAGAGCATACTCACACACAACCATAGACACACAAGCATAGAAACAAGAACAAACACATTATTTAGGGACACAAACTCACACGTTCATAGCATGCACAAGAACCTACCCTTGACGAAGAAGGGGGCCGTGTTTGCATAAATCTGCCCATCCTTGCCCGAGGTCCAGGTTAAGTCGTATGTATCGAAGCACGTGTCCGGGGCAAAGCTGGCCCTCAACTGGTCCAGGCTGGGCGTCTTGACGTAGCTGAGTTTCGGGTCTTCCCAGTTCCCACCGGCATCCTTGTTAGGGAAAATATCGTTGCCAAAGATGCCCAAAAGAGCCACCGTCACACCAGCCACCACGCTCACCCCGATTAGGGAGTATATCAAAGCCTTGGCTCTTCCCGCAGAGGACATGCTTCGCAAGGGGTCTGTGGGGATGGTGAACTGAGAAAGTGGATAATGCAAGGCCTGGCTTGGCTGCTTAAAGTGCTGCCTGCCGATACCTGCTTTGGCCTATGGAGTGGGGTCGCGTCGAAGAAAGATCTGCAAGGGTGGTGTAGATCGGGGAGGGAAAGATGGGAAAGGTCAAAGAAGATGTGGTGAGGGGGAGGTGACTGGTCCGACAACAAGGGCATGTCCATGTTAAGGATATTACTAGGAGTGCCGCGCGCCAATGGTGTGGCGTTGTAAGAAAAGAGCATGGAAGGGCCGTAGCCGGCTGCACAGCGACCGGGCGGCCCAGGAAGGGAGAGCTTATCGGATAACTGATACCTAGTTGGCTGGTACTGTTGTATGCTGCTGCACACGGGTATATTTTTCGTATCCTGCCGTGTATTGTAGATCTGCCTGGTCTCGTTCTGAGAAGAGGCCAATCATCACGTTTTAGGATTGGGAACAAAGTAAGCGTCGGATAGATATGTTGCTGCGTGGCATATGACACGTCGGGCGAAAGTTTGTCAACCCCCCCAAAAAGCCGCGAAGACGAAGAACCGTGCTTTTGTTCCCCTCTTCCCCCTCGTAGTGCCCCTTCACTTCCACTCACAAGACTAATTAATCCCCCACCACGCCACGTGACTCGTGATCAGAAAAGCCAAATAACTCTACTCGACCCAAGGGATGCCGGATCAAGAAGAAGGAGGGGACTATCGCGGCAGAGGGCACCGCAAGGGCAACCATCCACATCATAATACCCGTGCACAAAAGCATGCCCGGCACCACAGCAACGGACAGGATAGGCACGGAAGGGGCTCGCCGTCATCTTTATCCGTCTCGACTCACATGAGCGTGCACCCACTGCTCCGTCTGGCGGACCTAACCGAGAACCTGATGCGGAAAGACGCTAGGGTGGGATACCCTTCAGCCGAACCGGAGGTCGAACCAGAAAGGTGAGACGTAGAACATTTGTGGGTTGCGTGCATGGTTTTGGTGTGTGAGAGGATTGGGAGACATATACTCATGCATCTTCTTTATAATCAATGGGTTTATTGCCGACATGGAGTATCATTTTCTTTCTGTGGCGATGGCTCTTTCTCACTTTCCTGTAGCTCACATAGGTGTCGCTTGCTGCCATGCGTCTTTACACAATTTACACTCCTAAACCTCATTTTAGCCAGCGTAAAACATCACTGTCGTATCGATCGACCAGCACAATTTTTATGAACATCCTGCTTGGATGAGGCTCTTATGCCACATTCAAAAATTAAAAGTCAAGATAACCGACCCTTGTCTTCACCTCTCTTTCCCTCTTTGCCTTATCATAAGTTTTGGGTGGCTTTTTCCCGCCCAGCAGATCTTGCTGGATCATGTACTGGGTGACGAGACACGGGTGGTTGTACAGCTGGGCGCCTACCTGGGCAAGACGACGCTCTTCATTGCAGAGCACGCCCCGCGGGCCTTGATCTTTGTGGTCGACCCCTGGGACAACGCCGTGCTCAAAACGGAGCCCTCACTCAACAAGAACTTCGCCAACATCGACCTATTCGACCGTGTGCCCTTCTATCAGACATTCCTCCGCAATACCTGGCACCTGGCGGCGCGGCGTCGGCCTGACGAGGGAGATCGGCTGGTGGGCGTGGTACCACTCCGTATGGGGTTCGACGAAGGGCTGGCGCTGCTCAAGGCCGATCTGAGCCTGCGGCCAGATGTCTTGTACTGGGAGGGCTTTCCCGATGAGGCGGGGCTGCTACAGACGCTGGGAACCGTGAAGGAAGCCTTCCCTGGTGTGGTAGTGGTGGGCGACGGCTACAACTACCCGGAGGTGCAGGCAGGCTTGACTCGTGCCAGCAAAGACCTGTACCAAGACCGCAAACCGTTTGTGGAGATGGGCAAGTGCTGGACTTATTTGCGCCTGAAGATGGGCATGCTTTCAGAGCTGCGCTCGAAGTACACGGCCACGGACAACCGTGCGGAGCGCACCGTGCTGGCAAGCAAGGAGGTCGCTGGCGCCTCCTTTAAGGACCTGCTCTCGGGCCTCAAGTCAAAGAGCCGTCAGCTCAAGGACGATGAGGCAGAAGAGAGGGCGGCCAGACGTCGCGCAGAAGAAGAGGAGCGGGACCGCACCCACCGGGAGCGGGAGGCGGAGGAGGAGGAGGAGCGGCACCGTCGTTGGCAGGAGGGATATAAGGGAAGGGAGACGCCCCAAGAGGGAGAGGCGAGGAAGGACAGCGCGCAGGAAGAGAAAGGGGGTATGGGGTGCCGCGAGTATCATGGTCGTAGACAAAGAGGGAGAGGTCGAGACAGAGGAGAGGGAAGGATTGGATGGAGGGTTTGGGGGCAAGACTACGAAGGCGAAGGAAGGGGACGGCATGAGACTGCAGGTGGCGGTGGAAATGCGGTGGTGCCGAAAAGGCCGAGGCAAGAGAAGGAGGAAGACAGCGAACATAAAAGCCAACAGCGCTGGGATCGCAATCGCAGGCACGGGGAGGTTGACGAAAGTGAAGACGACGAGTGGACGAGCCGAGCCTCGGGGGATGAGGAGGACGAGGGCGGCCGGGGTTGGGTGTAGATATAGGCCTTTCCGCGGGTTACAAACAAAGCATGAGGCAAAACAAGAGTCCCGAAAGGCGACGTCGTCTTTAGATATTTTCTTTTTCTTTTCGGCCCCTCTGCTTCAGAATCTTGCCAGTGCAGCCACGACCAATGCCTAGTGTTTCTCTGTCCTCGAGCGGTCCTTCAGACCCCCCATATGAAAAGTATGGAACAGGAATGCACTGTCGTCCTTTCTTTCTTCGCTTCATCCTTTGAAAAGCACAAGACGCGGAAAAAGACGAGTGTATGGAGGAGAGGGAACACACAAGGCTGGGCAAAAATCCTGTTTAAAACCATACTTCCAAACCAGACAACGCACCACATATATCGTTGTCCTCACTCTCCCCTCGTCCCTACCAATCCCTCCAGCCAGCAGGTCCAGATTGTTAGACCTTAGTCGATCTTGTAAAGGGAAAAGTATTTGTCGATCTTGGGCACATATGCCAGGTCTCCCTTGCGCAGCTTGAACCAGAAAACCTGGTGCACATGCGGGTCCTCATAGCCCACGATACGCTCGTTCTCACCGGACGGAACCTATAATTATTACATGTTCGGGTACAACGGGAAAGAATACAGAAAAGGGTGAGTGATTTTTTACAAACACCGGCCAGACTAGAGTGCGCCCTTCTTCGTTCCACAGAGTCTACACCTGAAAACGCAACTCGTAAACACTTTAGTCAACAGAATTATGTCAATAGACTCAACATCGATGAATCCTGCAATTCGCTCCGTTCTCCAACTTGACTTACCAGCACAGGGTTACTCTTGGTGCCTTGATCGGGGAGTGCAAATACGGGGTCGCGGTTGAAAAGTACCTATGCATGTATGAAGGAGGTGAGTAAGGAATAAAAGAATAGCATCCCGTTTATGAACTGCGTTTCGTTGGATTTGTGTCGCACATTGGCATGAAACCATTGAAAGAAGGATAGCCCCACACCAATCACACCTTCAGAGCGCATGAGCAACACAAATATCCCCACCTCAGTCCATGCTTGCGCGAGTGCGCGCTCCTATCTCTCACCAAACCACGCACGTACCTCGCCGTTAAGCTCGTACACCAATTCCTCCCATCGCCGCCCGACCTGCTGCTGAAGATCCAGCCCGAAGGTGCCCTCCTGAACAGCAGGCACGCCGTAAAGTTTATCCCCTACCTTGATCACCTTGGCGTACTTCGCCTCCTCCTCCTTGCTTGGAGCGCCTTTGAGCTCCTCTCCAAGAGTGCCCATGCGCCGCACGGATGACACGGCACCCAGGGCCCGGCGCTGGGCAGCAGAGGCCGAGGCAAGGCGCTTTAACGCGAGCATTTCTGTTGACAAGGACAGGGAGGAGAAAAGAGATTAGCATTATACCTGAATGAGCAAAAGACGGCGGCATGGCGGATGTCCATCGTCGTGGTTGGTGTGGCTCGAGGACTCCTCACGTAAGGATCCCTAGCCTGAGCCGCCGACTCCCTCCCTCAACGATATTAGCATGTTTGCGCCAAGAACATTGAGATCACCCCTTTCTTGCAAATACTCGTCAAGCGCAAATGTCGGCGCGTCAAGTTTTGCTGATGGAGGTTTTATGGAGGTTTTTGCTTTTTTTGCTGATGGAGGTTTTTAGGGGGGAGGCCGCTAGGTGCAAGGGTCGTGAAGTACGATGCAAGGCTTCGCTCAAACCAAGCATGTGCAGCCGCGCCTCTTATCTCCCACCTCAAGTTTACAAGAAACTTCAGAATAGGATTTATAGGTGCAGCCTTGTGCGTCCGCTTGCCTGCCGTGAGGCCTAGGTGTCTAGGTGTTGGGGAGAAGATGGATAGTGAAATTGACCAGAGCGGGTATTTAGCAGCCGTGCTTAAAAAGACATGTCACTCAAGACAACAGAAGCGGAATAAGAAGAGACGTCCAGGGGGGTGGTGAGGGTTGTGAGAGGTAATGTTGGACAGATGCATACCCCGTAGCGAGTGATGATCGCAGTGGAGAGAATACAAAGAGGAACGATGATGACCTATTTGACCCCCAACAATCCACTGCCTAAATCAAGTCAAAAAAGAAAAAAAAGCAAAGCCCGTAAATCACAATAGTCAAGCAGCAAAATGGAGCAATAACAAGAACATCTATTTTTTATTACAGAGGACTTCTTTTTAATTTCCCCTGCACAACTCGGAATCACTGGCATCAATAGCCGCATTTTTTTCTCCGCTGGCTGACCTGTTCTGTTTTGCGTCGATGGGTTTGGGCACCGTTAGTCACATGCGGATTACAAGAAGAAATGTAACGCGTGATACACTCTCTATTTGCTAGGGCTGCGCAAAGACGGATCAGTTGCCATTTTCCTGTGTTTGTCATCAATAACAACAGAGAGGTATTTATTTCCTCTCTGAGATTAAAGTATGCCTGGGGCGGCATCCACATCGGGTTGACGCATCATGTCATCTTCACTGCTGGCTCATCGTTCACAGTCACTTTTTCTTTCCCCCTCATTTGATGTACCTTATTTGCCTTGATGCAGGTCAGCGATTCCTTCAGTCGCAGCCCTGTGGTATTGTGTGGTGCAGTGCGTCCCCTCTTCCTCTAAACACGGACACACATTGCAAGGACCGCGCATCCAGAATAACACACAGGCATCATGCCTCTACAAAATAATGAATATTGACTGCAAATCCTCAGCACAAAAATTGGGACACGGACACATTGGTCAAATACGAACGTGCAGGCCGCAACACGCGGGCAAGAAAAAGGATAGCGCAACCCGTGATGAAGGAAGGGGCCAGAAGCGAGAGTAATCCCCGTTCTGTTACTTACGTTGCACGGAGGCAAACTGCAAGATGATTGCATAACTGTTGTGTTCGCCCGGCTACGGACAAACCATGACGAAATGTGCCCAGCTGCTTGTGGTTCCATCCAAAAATGAGAGGCTCCCCAGCGCCGACAACTTAAAGGTGCCCACGCCGCGTCTTGGCCATCCACCACAGCCAGGGGCTTAGTCGTTGAGACCTGGCCTCTCGCCCAATCCGTCCTGCGATTCGAGAGTTATGTTTGGTGGAGTGCGGGGGTGAGGACCTAGATGGTCTCACTGTGCCTTTCATGCGGTCGACTTACTCCCTCCCGTCCCTCCCACCCGAGAGCACTTACCGGGGAATTTCCCTAGGCTATATGCGCTGAACACAGCGCAGCCCAATTGCGATCCTTCGTCTGACTAACTCCCTTTAAAGCCTCCGTGGGTATGCCTTGCGCTGCTTCCTGTTGATAGCATTGCGGCACTAACGCACGCAAGTACCAGCAAGGAAGGAGACCATCCTTTTCTCTTTTCATGACACGCCTCAAGACGCGATACCAAGCAACAGTTGCTCCGTACGCATGCATGCTTGAGACAGAGGATACGTCACCGTTTGCCATTTGCCGAAGCAGATAAAACACTAGCCACACATCATAAGGTTGTTGGTCGCTGATGAGCAGTTATAAAATCGATCTGTTCCGATCCCTCCCGGTCATACGATTACACTTTGTGTACAATATGTTGATATATGTTTACATGTTTATACATTTTTTCAACCTTCAGTATTTTTTCTCTTACTCTGCCGTTACATCCCACATTGCATGATGATGTTAATCTCAAGAGGCGCCACTTCTGTGTTCAAGATGAATTCATCGAATTAGAACAAGAGAGGTGCTCGCTCATTTCGATGCTCTGATCTTCTTTCTTTCTGACTGCTTGCTTGCACTATAGTTTACTTCCTGGTCAAATATCAACCAAACGACCACATGTACCAAGCCAAGGGCACCTGGAAAACCTCGACGACATCCTCGGCCACGATAGCCATGCATGTTAAGCCCGGGCCTTGGCGATGTGTCATGAAGCCCACCAAGCCAGGTCGATTTTGACTGACCACCAACCTCATGCACACGATTTGTAGCGAAGTTGGTGACTGTCCTGTGTCGACGCCACATCACTGTATTTGGAGCTGCGTGAACCCCGCCGCCCGTCCCAAGGGCACCTACGGATCTCGGGGGAAAAGCAGGGTGGAATCGTTCCCCCAGTACCCTGTTGCTAAGAGGGTGTACGCGTAAACAGGTCTCGGGGTTATACCAACACATATCAGGCACAGTCGTAGGCAAAGGCCTCGGGGAGGGCGGCAATATCATGTACCGCCGTGCTGCTTTGGCTGCACCGGCAAAGGTGACAGCGGTCGCCTCATCTCCATCAAGTGGTGAAGCCTTGACCGCTGGGACAAGCTGGAAGGAGTGGCGCACCAGCGCAGTCCTGTATGTGGCTAATGCCTTGCCTGCTAGCGAACGCCGTGCTGTTTTGGATCAATGGGGAGACATTACGCATAAGGTAACTCACGAAGCCGATGCACAACTTTCCACAATGCGATCGGATTTATACAATGCAAAGGCAGCCGAGGCTAACGCGCTAGCAGAAGTGGGGCGACTCAAGTAAGTACTATGTATGACAATGCGGCACGGCACATTTACTTGCAATTTATCGTGTGGACCGTGCGGGTCATGCTTTTTGGCGTGGCCCTCATTATATTCCTCGAGACGGTCGAAAATCTGTGGGTGCATCGGGGTGCATCTTGGGGCGTCGGTGCGAGAAGTGTACCATTTGTTGTCTAGAAGACTCCTGTTTCAGATTGGTTAGCGACTCATTAAATTCCATCAAACCTCCTTCCTTTTTTACCATTCTCTCCTCAGGCATGTGCATGTACGCGCCGTCCCGTTCCCCTGCAACTCCCTGCTTCATCAAATAATATTTATTCTTTCCCCCCTTTTTTAAACCACAGAAAGCCTTTTAGTTGCAGCAACAAACGGATAAGGATATACGTTGCTCCGTCCTTATGCTCTCCCTCCTTCCCACCACACTCTCTCGAAATTTATCGATTTCACGACCTAAACACAGGCAATTGATTTCGTTTCATGCCAAGATCAAGCCCGAGGAGACCATGCAGGCCACGCATCCTGTCTTGGGCCAGCTCGTGGCCGACATGGGCTACAAGAAGATCTACTGTGCCTCCATCAAGCAACTCGGGGATGTTGTGATCTGGGAGCAACAGCGTATTCTGCGGAAGGAGAGAGCCCATGCAATAGCACGAGAGAAAGCCCGACGGTCGTTTCCAGTCAAACTTCCCGGCATCATCACCCTCTACCAGCTGCCAGACGGGCAGTACAAGCTTCTGGATGGACAACACAGGTTGGCGGCTTTAAAAATACTGGCTGACACAGGAATCATTAACAAAGACACGAATTTCTGCCTCGTGGAGGTGTTTGCCCTTGAAAAAGAGTCGGAAGCCCGCGCCTTGTTCCTTGAAATTAACAGCGCCATGCCTGTGAAGCTCATCGACATGCCGGACGGAATAGGGTCGCGACCGGACATCAAATGTATCATCGACGGGGCCATGAATAGAATGCTGTCCAGATACCCGGCCTTTTTCAAGAGCAGCCTCAATCCGAAATTGCCGCACATCAACATCGACAACCTCCGGGACGATCTTTATCAGGTAAAGAATAAGAGGCAGAGGAGAGGGGAGGGGAAGAGAAGAGAGGCATGTATCTCAAATCGGCAATCATAAACCGACCTGACTTGTTTTCAAGAATTAAATCGTAGGGAGGGATTTTAATGACACGTGCCGATAAGGGAAGTACAGAGAGTTATCCCCATATGAGCACGGTTCACAGGTTTCGTTTTCTTCAACCACGTTGGGTGTCAAAGTGATCGATCTATTGCGATCGATAGTAACTGAAGCCTCTTTACGGACCAATTCAGCCATCAACTGACAAATCATCAACACAGCACCACGTCGTAGAGAGGCAAGGGCTGAAAACGGCCAGAGAGTTAGAAGAGTGGTTGCAGCAAGTGAACGAGATTCTTTCGCAAAAGCACGACAAGGATTGGAAGCTTACTCTCAAGGGTCGCAATCCATTGGTGGTGGAAAAGGCACTCGACAAGGCGCGCAAAGGCAGTTTTTTCCTAGGTATGGACCACACCTGGTTAGGTTGGGATGCATGTTGATGAGGGAAAGAAATTGCGGAAGTGGGAGATTTCTTGATGAATACCGCCCACTTACCCTAGCATGCTCGTTATTCTGGAGTCAAACCTTTTTAAAAAATGTGAGCCCTTTTTTCGAGATGAGGCCTGAAGTTATCAGTCGCAGCGAAGGCTTAGGATTGCTGACGCGATCCCCAGTTTAGCTTGAGGTTTTGGATGGGAGAACGGTAGGATTTGTGGGAATTCCCTGATTGCCCTGATTGCCAATGCCTTTCAGCTGTGACACATTCACATGGCATGTGAAGGCTGATGTCCTCCGTTGTCTTGAAAGGGGAAACTTGTGCTTGTTAACAGACGGGAGATAGGGCCCCTGAACAAGGAAGATAAATAAGCTTCCGGAGATTTGGAGGTTCTCCTTTTTGAATCCAAGCTCTTCTAGCAATAATGAGAGGCAAAGGCTGAATGTATTGAGGTGTATGGATGGGCAAGGGGAAGGTCAGACGTTTCATTTCCGAAATTGCTGTGTTTGAAAGTAAAATGCAAATATGGAAGGACAAAGGACCTTGACTCGAGTTGTGCTTCAATATGTACTCATTTGTTCGAATCTTGTACATTCTTCTCCGAAGTTAATGAACGCTTGGGAAGATAACTCCCCCAGTCCTCGTTTCTTTAGGCAATATGTTGCTGACACGACTTTTGAGTTCACACTCAGGATGGAAAATCGAGGAAAAACCCTTTGACAAAAATTAACAAGCTGCCACCGAGCCAATTTTCCACTTTACAACTTACCCTGACATTTTAATTCCGATTGCACACGCCCTCGCGATACACCGTGCCGCTGGCTACCTCCTCATCTACCATTTCTTGCTCCTGCGGTGCCTCCCAGTCGTACATCCCATGCGCTTCCTCCAATAAATCTCGGCAGAACATGACTGCTTTAAGCTTGATACAAAGCAAGAAAGCCCCTGCCAACTTTCGGTGAAGGGAATAAGCCTCTCGAGGTGGGGGCGTGAGGCGGTGTTTCATGAAGGTCTCTCCGTGCTTGGAAATGCGCAACGTCATATTACTTCCGTAGAAATCGAATGCACCTCGGGTCACAAATGGCTCCCCAACCACCAACCCCGCTCTTTCGTGGGCATGCAGCATTTGAGGCGACTCGTCCCCGGTCAAGAAACCCAACTGCCGGCTAACCTCCATGAGCTGTGTAGTGTCTTGGTTGGCGGCGGACCACACCAGCCCAAGGTACTTATCCACAAACTTTTTGTCGTAATTGCGAGAGGCCCCAAAGTCCAGTAGGGAAAGCTTGCCCGTGTCCTGATTGTACAAAAAATTGGACCAATTTGGGTCCGTCTGCATAAACCGCCAGGCGAACAGCTCGCGCAGCGTCAGCAAGAGGACCAGCCGGGCCACGCGATTTCGGGTCGCCTGATCCTGGGTGGCCACGCGATCGATGGGCTCCCCGTCCACCCAGTCGGATGTCAACACAAGTCGGCTGCTGAGCTCCTCCACAACCCCCGGTACCAAGACATGCGGTGCCAGGGCCGGATCGGCACTGACCAAGCTCTGGAAGCGCTGCTGATTCTGGGCCTCCAGTCGGTAGTCGCACTCCAGCGTCAGCTCCTCCCGGGCCACGTCCAAGATCTCGTCCACGTACAGGCCGGGGGGCAGCACATTCAAATACGTGACCAGCCGCTGAAGGTTCCTTAGATCGCTGTCAATGGAGTCCGCCACGCCCGGATACTGTACCTTAACCGCCACCTCCCGCCCGTCCAGCGTTCGGCCCCTATGGACCTGCCCGATGGAAGCCGCCGCCACGGGTGTCTCGTCAAACTCGGCGAAGCGCGCCCGCCAATCTACCCCTAGCTCGGTGACTAGCTGCGAGTGGAGTTGAGCGCGTGGCATTATGTCTGCGCCCTGTCGTACCCGCTCCAGGGCCTTGGCCAGCGGCTCGGGGAGGAGCCCCTCGTCTTGCAAGCTCAACATCTGCCCCAGCTTCAAGGCTGCGCCCCGCATCTTACACAAGGTCTCAGCGATGTGTTCTGCACTCGTGTCCGATAAGAGAGTCTGTGAACTGGGCCTTGATGACCCTGACTGTGTCGGAGGCGCCGCCACTATCTGCCGACGGACCGCTTCATACATGCCGCTCACGGCCAGGCGTGCGGCCAGGCCCCCGAAGCCCAACACTCGGGCAAGGGGTGTGGAAGGCACAGACTGCTCCTTGGAAACGAGGCGGGCCCGAGATGGGACGGAGGGAGGAAGAGCAACGGAGTCGAACTGTGTAGGAAATTTTGGCTGCGACTGTGGCGAGAATGCAACGGTATCCTTTTCGGTTTGTCGAGGTGGCAATGGTGCCGATGAGGGGCCGGGCGGGTCGGACGACTTGTAAAAAGTGGGGAAAGGACGACGTTTGGGCGTGTCGTGGAGCAATGCAGGTGGTAGGGGAGCTGATGGCAAGCACGTTGCGGGTTGTGATGGTGCCTGGGTATGTTTTGGCTGGGTGGGCGGAAGACTTGTAGTTTCGGCCGGAGCATCTCCCACGGATACGGACGGTAACAATGGTGGGTGATGCTGGCGCTTTTGCTGCAGTTCCCGGGCTGCCGCCGCAACATCTTTGGCCGTATTGACGAGCTGTGTGATGGAACTGCGCGGGGCAGTGGCATTCTGTAAAAAAAAGGGTATGGAAAGAAAGAGAGAGACACCTGAGACAAAGCTCGGCCCTAAACGTTGTAGCGATTGACTATAAGAGAACATGTACAGCCGTCCCCATACCCAGAGATGGTCAACTTGGAAACGATCGATTACCCAACGAGAAAAGGATAATGTTTGGACGTTTAGCCACGTACACTCCGAGGGGCTACGGGGGGGGGGAAGGGAGTGGGCATGCTCACAAACCCATCTCCGACATACCTCGCGCGCCATATTCTCGAGGACAAGGGTGGCTCCCTGTAGGATCCGCATGGCATCTTTGGACCACATCGGCTTGGTTGTGCGGCTGGTGTATAAGGAAGTGCAGTAGGGTTGGTGAAGTGATGACTGACGATGCATGACTCGGACATTGATGAGCGAAGGAAGTGGAAGGATACACCGGCCATGTCCTAAAATCCCAGAACATAACATGCGGAGTCCCCATCTACTTTCTTTCAGGTACAACGCTACCAGCGGCAGGAATGCGATAGGACCGTGAGGAAAATCACTCAGCCCCAGCCACATCGACCCTTAGCCCGGCCCCGACCCCCACCCCGGCCCGACCCCCACCCCGGCCCGACCCCCACCCCGGCCACTCTGCAGCTGTACTGGCTGTTATTGCTTGCTCCTCAACATGATAATAAGACAAGACGCACAGCGAGAGTTGCAGCGGATGCCACCTAGAGACAGGAGGAGAAGAGGACGTAGACGGAGCCTCACCCTCCTGACATCCGCACGTATAGTACTCGCTTTGTCCGCCTTCCTTCACACGACCTCCGCATTTCTCTCCACCCTGCCTTCGCGCGTCGGCAGCAGAGGTACAGACGACGGCGCCAAACCCCTTTGGCGGGCCGCTGCCATCGCCACATCCTCCACTTCGTTGTCCTTTTCCAGTGCCGGCGAACGGAGACGGAAGAGCAACACCTCTACGTCGTCCTCTGCGAGTGGCCATTCCCCCATCCCCCCTTCTGTAGGAAAGGCTCAACAGTCGAGAGCAGAACGTGGAAGGCAATTGAACAATGAATTGGCACGAATAAAGGTAGCTGGCCCGGTAGTAGACAACGAGCTGTACCTAAAAGCCTTGCGGTCATGCGCCAAATTGGGTAACGTGAAAATGGCGATGACTCTACTGCGGCAGATGCAGCAGCAGTCTCCGCCACCGCGGGTAGCCTACAACCTCGTGCTGGAGGCGGCAGCCAGGGCCCAGGACCGAAATGTGGCGGTTTGTGTGTACACAGAGATGCTATGGGGTCGGGACGGGGACGGGGCCGAGGCTATCGGGGTGAACGTGTTCACATATGGCCAGATGCTTTCCCTGTACGCGAACCTGGCGGACGGGCCGGCCGCACTGGCCCTCCTGAAGGAAATGGCGGCACAAGGCGTGGCGGGCAACGCCTTCACCTACACCTCTGCTATCGATGCCTGCGAGCGGTCGGGGCTGGTGGGTGAGACGGAGCGCTTGTTTCGGGAGATGAAGGAGCACGGCGTGGCACCCACCGTGGTTACATACAACACCATCATCGCTCGGCGCGCCGAGCAGGCCGACACCTGGACCGAGGCACTAGACTGGCTGGCAAAACTGGAGGCCTCAGGCATCGAGCCCCTGCGTTCATCGTACGCGGCCGCGCTCAACGCCTGTGAGCGCGCCGAGGAGTGGGAGCTGGTAGTGGAGCTAACGGAGCGCGCGGGCTCCTTGGCCGACACCACAATGTGGTCGCGCAATCTGGCAGCGCTGATCAAGCTGATGCGGCACGAGGAGGCGCTGGCCATATTCCGTCGCCTGCGCGAAGAGCAGACCGTGCCCATGGACGAAGTTCTGTACACGCTGGCGCTGAAGGCCTGCGCGCTGGCTCGGCGGCCTTACGGCGAAGCACGGGCGCTGCTGGAGGAAATGCGCGCGGCCGGGCTGGCGCCAAACGTGGTGACATTCTCGGCAGCCATGGAGGCCTGCAATGGCGACAGGGATTCGGAGGGCATGCCCAACTGGGAGATGGCTTTAGAGTTGCTGCGTGAAATGCAGGCGCAGGGCGTGCGGCCCAACACTGTCACCTACTCCACACTCATGGACGTGCTGACCGAAGCCGGCCAGTGGCAACGTGCGCTGCATTTGTTTATGACACTGGAGAAGGACGGGGAGCAGGCGGGCGCCACCAAGTCCGTCTGGCTCTATACGGCCGCTATCCGTGCCTGTGCTCAAGGTCGGCAGCTGGAAACCGCGCTAGCCCTGCTGCGCGAGGTGACGGCGGACCCGGCCCGGCACGGCGCGCCTAATCTTTGCCTATATACGGCCGCATTGGACGCCTGCGAGAAGATGGGCAATGGTTCGCTGGCGCTGCAGCTGCTTGATGAGATGGCCCGCGAGCACAGTATCGTGGTCGACGACGTGGCCTGTGGCGTGGTTATCAGCGCTTGCCGCAAGGCGGGGCTGGTGGGTGACTGCTTACGCCTGCTGGCTTTCATGCTGAACCACAGGCTAGCCCCAAACCTGGGCGTCTATAACACTGTCATAGGTGCTCTCTGCTCCCAGCCTAAGTATGTGGACAAAGCCATCGAGGTTCTCTCATTCCTGGTCGCCTCACAACGCCCCAGAAACGCCAACATCAGCGGCAGCAGCAGGTCGGCGCGCGCCCCGCGTCCCAACACACAGAGCTACAGCCAGGTAGTGGACGCGCTGGCCGACGCCTTGCGCTGGGACGAGGCGCTGCGGCTGCTACAGGAGATGCGGGATGCGGGCCACCGTCCCGAGGTCTTGACGTGCGCCAAGGTGGTGGCGGCCTGCGAGAAGAAGCAGCGCTGGAAGGAGGCGCTGCAGCTGCTGGACGACATGCGCAAGGACGAGTATTCTTTCTATGAACTCGAGCTGCTGGACCAGGTCTTCAAAAAGCTTGTGGGTGTGGCCGCGGCAGGCCTTCGGTCCATTTCACGAGGTGGGGGAGCGACAGAAGGCGGGACCGTGGAAAGCACCGCGGCAGGAACGGGCGTGGGACGACAAGGCCATGAATTGAAGGAAGTCGAGGAAATCGACGAGTTAGAAATGCCGCCGTCATCATCTCTGCTAGTGGGAAAGGAGATTGAGACCAAGGCAAAAGCAAGCGTCCACGTTGCGAGTGAAAGCAGTGACAGATGAAGATGCACAGCTGGACACACTGTACTTATCAAATAACAACATTATCACCATTACTATGATCATGATCATCAAGAACAACAACAAAAACAAAATAATTAAATGTTGAGGATGTCGGTATTCCATATTTTCATGCTCTGCACGGTCTTCTATTTTCTTCAAATAGCGGCTACACATCTCTTTTACCTCCACTATCTCCTGAATCCCAGCTCTTTTCATGAAACTTGCTTCCTATACTTTCCGTTGCCACAGCAATATTGTAGTTGAAGTGCATCGTCGCACCAAACTACAAAGAGACAAATCACTGTAAATAATTAATCTAAACATCTACCTCTTTCCCCCTTACCCTGTATGGCCTTCCATCGCCGAACACCATGATCTCGCTCTAACCCTTGACCATCTCCACCCCGTGCCGCTTGTTCACAGCAAGCACAAATTCCCGCATACGCACCTCCTCGGGGGAATTCCGACGGCAGCTGTCGGGCTGGTCGGAGTACTTGAGTAAGCCGCCGTACTCAACGGGGATAAACTCGGGAGCAACAAATTCCTTGATCGTCTCGAACGTCTCTGGGCATCAGAGAAGAGAGTAAATGGGTGGAGGTGAAATGGAAGACGGTTGCGTTTTTTTATGACAAAAAAGGTACCTTTTTCTTCCCCCTCACATTGCGAACAATCACACGTACCTTTTTTACTGCAGATCTTGACCTTTTTCTGCGTCCTCTCGTTGACGAGAGGCCGAATAATACGCCACAGGACGCTAAACCAGGTCGGGGCCCCCACAATCATAATCACCAGCTGCGGAGTGGGGAATGGAAAAGGGATCATTACATAATTTCCATTACTTCTGTGCTACTTTCCACCTGTTATTGCATCCCCTTCCATTGCATCCCCACCACCGCACTTACAGATCGCTCGGGATAGTGTTCGCCAATCAGATGAATAGACCGCCGCAAGAAGTCAAAGGCCTCACCCGCTGTAAGTGACACGATGCATGGTGAGGATGAGGGAAAAGAAAGGGAAATGAAAAGAGGTATCTGATCTCTTAACGGCCGCATTCAGGGTCAACTCCACTTCTACTCCCACCCACACTACTGCCAAAAAGAAATGCGTACCCAAGTCTCGGATGCCCACGCCCTGCACGTCGAGGATGGTGATGGTTTTGGCCGTCTCGCTCGGGTGCAGCTGGTTGTAGCAAAACTCCGTCTGCAAGACATTGTTGGAAAAAAAAAGAGGCAAGACAGAAAATTGAATAAGAGTGAGCATTTTTTTCGTGAAATTGCCCCCGCATCTTCTACGCATGACTTCCCATAATTTGATAATACGCGTTGAAACTTTTTAAAACTTACCATCCATATGTAGTGCCACACAAGCTCCTCTACTCCACAACCCGCTGCTCGCATGCGACACTGGTCCTAGACGTCAAGACACGAATTAAAAAAACAGCTGTAAGGCATATTAAATGATCAATGTATCAACTGGTTGCTGGCGAAACTAACCCCTTGGCCTTTCATCTTTCCGTGTCCGGGCTCGTTACAGACCCTTCCGGGTCAGCTTCCCGCCCGTGAAAAAAGAAAAACAAAAAGAACAAAAAAAAGAAGGAATAGCAGAAGAAGTAGAAGGGGATCCACATGATTTGTAGGAACATGAGAGGGTGTGCAGTGTCGCCGTCCTCGCCGACGATCGCCGCAAAATCATCGACGTTTTGACAAAAAAAAATCCTAGACCCGGAGACAGGTCTCGGTGTGGAGCGGCAACATGTCACAATACTACTGACAAAAAACGGGTGTGAGTCAATGGCTCAAAAGGGAAAACAAAGGAGAGGCCTCAGGCCCATTTATAGAGAATGTTTACTCACCACTTGTCCAGATCGCTCGTAATACACGGGCTGGCCAGTGCGGCCTTCGCAACAGTACCAGTGAGGGTACGATTCCTTGATTAAATCGAAAAACTTGTGGGGCTTCTCCAAGATCCCGTCTGTGCCAAAATCCTTTCTCCACTGCAATGTATTGCGCCACCGCCGCTTCGCCTCCTCCAAGTCCCCCGGGCAGCCGTCGATGAAGCGCTGGTTGGGCTTGTCCGGGTCCAGCGCCTCCACCGTCATTACTGCCGCCGTCTTACCCGCATCATCAGCCCCAGCCACAGTAAAACCGCCATTGTCAGCTATGATTGCTGTAGTTTCCGACGCCGCGGTCTCCTCGGACAGCGCAGGCGAGGGTGCAGCTCCGGTGACAGGCTCAACCACATCTTGCTTGCCCTTGCCGTCGATGCTCGCCGTCGACGAAGGGATTACTGGCAGCTCTCCGCCCGCCAAGGAAGCTTCCCGCAACGCCCGTGTCAAGGCGCTGGTACTGTCATCGGTGCCTTCGACAATCGCAGGCATCGTGAGGTGTGTCTTGCTTTGTGTTGGTAGTGCAGGGGAGGAGAAATGCGGAGCGTTGATGATGGTACCGCCGCTGAGCCTACCGACGTAAAATATGCAACTACTGCCCTTTGTTGGATGCACATGACGCAGATCTAAGACTTTCGAGGCTTCACTTCGTGAATGTCTCGACAAATTTGAAGTGAGTGTTATAATGGTAGTCACGCGGCATTCATGCCCGCCGACAACGAGGAAAAAGCGTTGCTTGGAAAAAGCGCGAAGAGGAACCACGAAGACAACCCCAACACACAACACACAACATCCACACTCTCAAGCGCTGCTATTAACAGGCCACTCACGCACTAATTACCTTCCTTATCCCACAGACTTGCTTTGCCGCTCTCAGGGAGTGAAGATAGCAGAGTGGCTAAGGGAGATCAAGAAGGCAGAGCAAAGCGGCTGGCGGCCCCGGCCTTCTTACAATGAAGGGCGCGGGCACCACCCTTGGCCACGCCAGCAGAGGTGACGACGGCAGCGCTGCAAGAGGCAGTGGTGGAAGCAGTAGTATCTTTCTCTTTAACCAGGTCGACGACGAGGAAGAGGCGGCCGCATTGACGGGGTTGCGGGAAGATGTTGTTCGGGAAGCGAAGAAGCGGGGCACGCCGCAGGACGTCGAGGGCACGGTCCTGAAACTCTTGTCGCAGCAGCAGCGCGAGACCTCGTGGTTGCGGCAGGAGAAAGCCTCGTTGCTGGCTCAGTTGGAACGGGCCCAACGAGAAGCCGCAGACTTACAGGGCCGACTGTCTGGCTCGGCACCAGAGACCCAAGTCCAGGCGCTCTTGGACTCGCGGCTGCTATCGACGCGTCTCTCGTTGCGGGACACGGAGCAGGCCAAGGCTGTAGTCGACTTGATCCGAACCATCCATTCGTTCGGTACGGAGAGCTCGTCGAGTGGTTCGACTCCTATGCCCGGCAGTTCTGTGACGTTGGAGCAGGTCCAGGCAACGGAAGGAAAGCGAAATCTGAACAGGGCGCTGCGGTGCCTGTTGATGGAGAATCACTGTCGTGTCAACAGCTGTATTGCCGAGGTGGTGAAATTTACCGATCGGAAGCATCAAGAACAACACGAAATGGCCGGGGCAGGGACTGGCGTGGAGTCGCCCAACATTCAAATGGTGTTCATAGAAGGAGAGAGCCTGATCTTCCGTATCATGGATATGCGCCTGCAGCCCCGCGACGTGTACATGCTCTGCTCCTTGGACGAGGCCTGGCCCCGAGGGGGTGGCAGCTGGGGCCTAAAGTCACTATTTACCGTCTCGGACACACCTGTGCTTTTTTCCACCCCTTTTCAGCTTCGATTGGATGCGGCTGCTCGAGGACCTCAGGGGATGCTGTGTCCAGAGTGGGTGTCCTCGGTCGACTCCACCACTTCGAGAGGCGAGGCCGTCATTCCACCTTCATACCGGGCCCGCATTAAGGACAATAGTACGTTTTTGTACGCGCCCTTACGTGAGTCGGCCAAGGAGCTGCTGCGCTCCTCGGACATGGGGCCATTCGAGGGACTGGCGCTAGCGTTCCTGGAGCGGGTGCGGAAGCTGGACCTGATGCTCGTCTCGTACGAGGGCCCTGCAGAGATCAAGGTCGTCCGAAATGTGCAGCATGAGGTGGAATTACAGCCCGTCCGATTGCCGGGGGAAGGTGAGGTGGTGGAGAGCAGCCGGCTGCGGGCCTTGAAGGCCTCGGTGCGGGTGGTGGCTCACCGCGTGGCCGACTGTCTGGTGCGCTGCACTAAGACTATGCGCATACCCGACCGCAACTACCAAGATGATGGGAACGGACCTGTGGAGCGCCGCTACAGAACGCACGAATTTCAAGTGACGTTGGAGGATAGCGAAGGGGTCGGCAAAGCCGCGACGACGACAACGACTACTCGGATAGCCTTAGCCTTTCCGCTTAGTTCGGATGGGCTGCCCCTCCCGAAGGGGCGGCGAGTGAAGGAGAACAATGGACGTCTGCACACCGAGTCTCTGTATTGTCAGATGCCTATACCTTACGCGGGCAAGCTGCCCTTCGCTCTCCAGGCGGACTTCGACGTGACGAGCGACATGCTGGGTCTGCACCCCACCTCTGGCTGGAACCACTGGTTGCTGTCTTGCACGGTCCGCTTGTTCGTACTGGCCTTTCTCACCGACCCGATGCTTCGGGGAGCTGTGGACAACTATACACCGTGTGCGGAAGAGATGCCCGCCGGAGGTCTCTGGCACGGCGTGCAGGAAACGCTGGAACACCTGCTGCAGAGCCACGTGCTAGTCCGGACAGAGAGCGGCCTAATGGTGGCTCGGGCACAGACCGTGATGCGACCTGCTATTATCAGCCGAGATTTCATTTCGGATGAGCTGTTGCGGGAGGCAACCGGCGGCCGAAAGCATTTTGCTGAGGTGTCTGATGCGGGACCAGCGCCTGTAGGGGCCGGGGAGGGGGACGGGGAGGTCGACAAGGGGCAGGCTTGTACCCTCGAAATCATTTTGCAGTGCGTGGAGAGGCTGATGGCATCTAACAAGTGGAAAATGGACACCGCTTTGCTGCAGCAATTGTGGGCGTTTGTAGCTGGTGAGGTGGCGAAAAATGCGGGGGTGGTGAGCCCCGCCTCGATGGAGTTGCTTCAGGAGAAGCTGCCGGTCTACCCGATACAAGGCCGGGTCGAGTTGCGGCGATTCAACCATGGGGGTGTGTCTGTCTGCTTGTCGGTGGCGCCGGAGTTGGAGGCAGTCCTCAAGGGGCTGGATCATCAGCTACGCGCCCTGCTGGTGCCCTCCCTGGACCTCGGCCGTCTGTGCGGTAGTCGAGGATCCGGCATGATGACCTCGCTGCAAGACGCTCTGCGGGTTGTAGGGGTACGAACAGCCACTCTTGAGAGCTTCCAGCCCATCATCCGACGCCTTCTACGACAAGAGCAGTCATCGCCGACCGGTTCGCCGTCGTCCGAATCAGCACGTGTGCCAGCAATGGCTTTGGACGCGGATCGGTTCTGGGCGTTGCGATCGTTGGTAGTGGAGGGGTTGGGCTTTGCCACGTTGCGCGAGTTTTTAGGGAACAAGGCTTCAATGTTGGTGCCTGTCCTGGACGTGAAGCCGAGCGGGGAGTTGGGGCCCCGTTTGGTCCGTGTGGATCAGATGGAGGACGTGTCGGAGCGGTTCGTACTGCCGTCCTTTTTGGGAGTGGCCTTAGCGGCCACGGAGAAGAAGGGCTCTGTCCTGCTGCAAGCAGCGGCCTCGTGGGATCAGATACCCAAAGGCCACCGCGCGGGAGGTATGTTGTGGGCTCCTGAAGCAGCATTGCAGTCGTGGGACGCCTTGATACGGTGGGAAGCCTGCGTGGTCAAAGAGCTGGGCGTGGACGGGGGTAGCAATCGCAACTGGCGAAGTCTTTTTGAAGTGGTGCTGTCTCCGGTTGATCTGGCGGATGGTATCATGAAGGGCTTGACAGCCCCGGGCACCACTGTCGAAGGCCGGCGAGCCTTTGCCAAGCTACTAGAGTCCTACCAGGAGCAGCACGCGCAAGTGTTTGAGCAGATGCGGGCGACTCACCGCCTTTCCACCTGTCAACTCCTCGACCTGGTCAATGACCCAAATTGCGCGCGTAGCCCGCAAAACCGGTATCTCACCTTCTCTCAACAAGCTGCGGAAGGTTTACTGGCGCTGGTTACGAAAGGAACAGCAGCACCGACAATCGACCAATTACAGGAGATGCTGCCTGTGTTAGAGACAGAGCAGTGGCCCGAGGCACGGCAGTTCCAAGAACTAGCTCAGCTGGCTGTGGTAGACCTAGACTCGCTGCGCGCCGTGGCACTGGCTTTGCACATCCTCACCCGCCGGTTGGCGGAGCGTGGCTTGCTTGTAAATCTCACGCAGGAGTCACAGCAAGAGGTAGCGGCCGTAGCGACGGAGAGGATGGATGTGCCATCACCGCCATCGACGCCCGGCCCGAAGGCCCTCAAGAAGGGGAACGAGATGTGGGCTTCCCTTCTCATAGCCCTCTTTCGCAAGGCAATCGAGAATATGAGCCTGTCCTACGGACTGGCGATCCGCAATCGGAAGCGGAAGCGACCGGGAAGCAACAACAAGAGCCAAGAAAACGACGTGGCGCTTTTTGAGGCCTACTGCCATCAGTACGGTTTCTGGGTGTCGTCATCGTCATCCTCGCCGGCATGTTATCCCCTGGAACAGGTTGTCTGGAGTTTGGAGGACCCTATTGCCCGCTATGTGACTTCAGCTTCGGTCTCAACAGCTACCGTGGCTGGCGAATATCACGCTTCATGCGTGGTGCTAGACAAGGAGGTTAATGGGCTGCTGGAGACGGAGGAAGAAGAGGAGGGGACAAGCGACATGGTACGCCGCTTCTTTATCGCCTCCTTGAGAGTTTCGGGAGAGCGTTTTCGGGATAAATTTTTGATTTTGCTGCGAGATGCGTTGGAACGGTGGTCGCAAGCACGGGGGCCCATGCCACGGGATGTGGAGGTGATGTATCGGACGCTCGCCACTGTCTTAGTCCCTCCTTCGTCGGTCGCCACGACAACGGTGGGGATTGGAGAAGCAGCACCGGCAGCGTCAGGCGTGGTGGGGGGGATAGGTGGGGCAGTGATGCCGAGTGCCAGCTTCAGCTTTTCGGAAATCCCAGTGTTGAACATGAATCTCAAGTTTGCGACATTGGCTGTCCTGAGCCCCGCGGACGCCGCCATTGCCGCCTCTGCCACAAGCAGTCATGTGTTACATCTTCGCATCAACGGTGGAAGTAGCGGCAATATCTGCAACAATTTCGTCAAAGGAAGCGTACAGCCGTTAGTTGGGGTGGCGGGGTCCGGGGACAGTGACGACGGGGCGCTTGACTGGTTTTACCGGGAGTTCTTCCCGTCACGCTGCCTGCATCCGGCCATCTTCTCGCTCTTCAAGCTGGCTAGTTCCATGCTACTCTCCCGGCTGGCGGTGGCTAAGCCTCGGTCCTCTTTCTTGGAGTCTTACGCCGACAGCACCAGCTCGATGGTCAGCGTGCTGCGGGCCATGAACGTGGACGCTGTCAACGTAGCCAAGATGTTGGGTGAGCTGTACGCCGGTCCCACCTTGCCGCGCACGGAGCTAGCCAGATATTGGGCCAACGTCACCGAGCTTCGCGACCAGGTCTTGACGGAGCTCTGGAAGGCGAAGGGGCTAGAGCGCAACGAGGAACTAATCGAAGCGGCCCGCACATGTCTCAAGTTGCCTCTTTGTGCCAAGCCGCCGACACCCGGCGCCGGAGGTGGAATGTGGGGCACCGAGACCACGGTGACTTTGGTGAATGCTTTGCAAAGCGCCGAGGCCCAGGCGCCCGTATATCTTGGCTCCTTATTGGGTATCGACTTGGAATTGCAAGACAAGCAGCTCGAGGAAATTCCCAGCCTGGTCAAGCACCCGGGGGCGAATCGGGATTCGTCCTGGCACCGCGCCAGCCGCGCCGAGGATGGGTTTGGGAGCGTGGAGCAGGGCTGTTATTGGGAGCGCTTTTTGCTGGCGCTAGGCGTGAAGCCGCTCACTGAGGCCCATATCCCGCTTATCTCCACGCAGGTCCTGAACAAGGTTTTCCTGGCCTTGGCCAAATTTAATGCCCTCCTCAACAGTTCCGAACCCACTGTTGCCTCCCAGTACAACATATGGCAAAGCTATCACGTCCTCTTCCGCCTTGTCGATGGCAATATGTACATCAGCCGCTATGCAGAAGTCCGCGCCGCTGCCAGTGCCGTCGCTGACGGAGGGACAGGCGTGGCGGCTCGCCAGACTTTAGCCACGAGTGCAGCAGCTGCCCTGACAACGGTGCAGCAAAATCAACAGCAGCAGCAGCAGCAGCAGCAACAACAACAACAATCACAGACGGTACAAGCTGCGGCCAGCGGTGGCGGGTTTGCATACTCTTACGGGGCGGGTGCCTTGCAACCGGCCACTTCATACCTCTCGACGTACTCCTTGCCGCCTGTACCGTCGGCTTATGGGGCCGCCCCACCTCCCCCGCCTCCCCCGCCCACCGAGGTGCACAGCGGTTTTGCCCCACCTCTGAGGCGTCAGCGTTCTCAGATTTCCTCGGCCGTGGCGGGGGGGATAGAGGGCAACTCGGGCGCGAATACTGCTGCATCAGGTGGTGGAGGCATGAGCAGCCCAACCCCCGACGGCGAGCCTGCGACCAAGGCGCCGCGTTTGGTGCCTCCGGTGCCGCCGCTAGCTCCTTCACCCGTGCAGCAGGAGGAAGAGGTAGAGGAAGGGGAAATTGAAGACTAAAGGCTGCGGTGGAAGGCTAGTCAATATAAATAGTCCGAAAATCATACAAAGCGACCGATTCCAATGTACCTGATAGACACCGCCAAGAAAGAGAGTCACAACACGTTGTACAAAAGGAATTAAACACGCCGATAATGACAAGCTATTGCAATTTTAAGCAACCATCAGCACATGTTTGTAACTCAACTATTTATCTGAGCACACATGTTTATCTATTTTGTGTGCGCTCATCTAGCGCCTCCTATCAGCCAATACGACACACCTGCTCTCTTTTTCTTCGTGCGTGTTGTTGGCATTTACCGCACTTACGAGCCCGAGGTGAGGGTGAAATGCCGCTGAACGTAAAGGAGGGCCTGGAACCCGTAGTTGGCCAAACCACCCACCAATGGCACCCGACCAACGCTGCGGTCCAGAGCGCCCGCAAAGGGCTGGGTAAGACTTTCAAACACGGGCGTGCGGAGAAGGTACAAAAGCCAGAGATTCTTGCGACGCTGCAATTCGTCGTGGTAGGACTGCTTTAGGGTGGCATTTCGGTCGATCGCGCTCATAATACATTGGTGGCTGACGGCATCTATTAAACCCGGAAGCAGTAGGGGCAGCCACTCAGGAGCTGCCGACGGTAAGGAGGAGAGCAGCTCTGGTATGATTCGCTTACGGCCACTACCGACAGAAGCTGCGACGGCGACAGGACGTTGGATATAGAAGCGTCGACGGGCCAACAACCAGCGCAGGTAGGCAAACAGAAGAGGGCGCAAGATGTGCAGCACCTCGCCTGTAAGTAATAGACGGGTGCGCGCCTTGGCAACCACAGCCTCCTCCTCTTCCATTGATCGCACCAGACCCGGGCAAATAACGTTGTCGGCCACAGCCGTAATAGGTGCTACCTGGCTAGGCGCTGGCGACATTGACGATGACGCGGACGAGGAGGATGACGAGGAAGTCGGGGAGGAAGAGGAGTCGATGTTGGCCTTGTCGTGATCGTCCTCATGGGATCCATTCTTACCTTCTTCAACAACCTGGTTTCTCTCACCACCTGCATAGTACAAAAACTTGCGCCCTGTCCGTCTGCCCCGCCTCCATTCATGCCGAGGGGTACTGTCCTCTCTTCGTTTACATTCCAAACTTCCTCCTTTTCTCCGTACGACACGCAACAGCATCTCCTCTTCCTCCTGGTCCTCGTCGGCATCCACCGCTGGGGACTCGGAGGCTGGTCCCCATGACGGGCCGGCTGCTGACATCGTCGTCGTGGTCAGAGGGAGGGGCGACATGGGGTTGTCAAATGATGTGATGACACGCCCACCGTCCAGAATCAGCTTGGTCTCCGTGTTTCCTTCTTGATGTTGGAGGTGGAGGAGCTTGAGGCGCAAGATGGCTTTAAGGGCTTCTAGGGACAAAACCACCGAATGCTCGGCGCCGTCCCCAAGCCGCATTGAAACCTTCTCCAACAGCACTTCCGTGTGACTGATGAGCATAAGGACCAACCCAATGCGGTCTTCTGGGTGGGGCAGGAGTGCTGCCGTATTTCTAACTGGCCTAAGCAGTATTAGATCATTCACCAAGGTGAGGACATTGCTGGCGGCCAGAGCTGCCTCGGTGGTGATCTCCCCATTCCCATTTTCGTGGAAGCGGGACGGTAGGAAAAATGTCACAGTGCGCAGCAGACCCTCGACTGGGCGGACGAGCAGTGCGTGGTTTCGAACAAAGTTGACGTAGGTATTCATCCTGCGAGAAGGGCCCGGTAAGAATAGCGAGGTAGAGAGAGAGGAGCCTGCTATGGCTATCCTTGCACTGCACCAATTGAAAATGGCTACGCGCTGGATTCGTTATTAAGACTCGCGACGACAAGGTGGTGATATAGCTGGGGAAACTGCGCTTCACTGTGACGGAAGCCTGCTGAGCAGGCAAAGCAAAGGTGTGCTGTCTGCGGGATCTCGATAATGATGCTCCCCGCCTTTCCGGATGGCTTCTGAACGCAGGACACGAGCTTCTGTGGTATTGGTGGGGAGAGAAATACGTGAGGACGGTCAGAGATGTAGATCAAGCGTGTACGCACGTGTCTTGTAGACAAGTCGTCGGCAAAGGATGATACTATACAATATAAATATAGCCTGCCCATGAGGAGCCCATCTTAACCACCCCACCATCACCCCAACACCATCAAGCAAGAGCGTTACGCACGCATCCCGGCCCCACATTCAACTACAGGAGGAATAGGCATAATTTCCTTTAACGAGTGGCCCGTAGAAAATGGACTGAAAAGCTAGCTGCAGCCATCGCACCGTGCCGCACGCGGCGTTTGACACATCATCGCGTATAGCCTTAATTAAGCAAGGGGGTAAACCAAGAAGAAGATGGCATCCCAGCCACCCACCTCTCACCCTCAGGCTCCATTCACCATCTTATGGCGGACTGTATCGATTGGGGAGCTGCCGCCGTACCTGCCGCAGGACAATGGCTGCCGGCTGGAGGCGGTTGTCTTGAGGATTCAGGCAAAGGCCTTGCAGGCGTTGCTGCAGACCAAGTTTCCCATGTTTGCCAGCCACACGCTCTACAATCCCCAGGTGGGCGTTTTCCTTGATGGCTACCTCAATCATGCCCGTCGTCCGTTTGAGCTAGCCACGGATATTCATGCCGAGATGCATAGGGAGGGAGAGGGCTCGTTGGCGGCTGTAGAGGCCGTGCATACAGCGTTACATCGCCTTGTTTTCCTGGTCTACCTTCGGCTTTTGACCAGCGAAGACGAGCAGCAACAAGTGACGGATTTTGCCGCGTTGATCAAGGATCGTAATGTGCTCGATCTTCCCCAGGTCTTGGACCTGTGCAATTTGTACGGCTTCACAGACCCGGCCTTACTGACGCACCTCTTGGGGGAAGGGGCCTTCCGCCTGTTTGGAGACAGCCTCCTCACCCAGCTTGCGGAGGCCTGCCCCATCATTCAAGATGTAATTGAAGAACTATATCGCGCGGTGATATGTTTGTCCACGACAGGTGAGAGGGGAAATGATGCACTTGAGTACCTGGCAGACGTGACAGGAGGCTTGAGCAGGTTAGTCCAGGCAGTGCCTCTCACGGCCCTCACACTCGCCGCGTCGCCAGACCTCTTCCTCGCCCTCCGCCGGACCTACGGGGTCCTGGTGTCAAAAAGCAAAGTGGCGGAGGGAAGCTGGGAGATGACCACCACCAGCAGCAGCAGCAGCAGCAGCAGCAGCAGGAGGGACAAGCAGGTGAGAATAGGAGGTTTCTGCGCGCGCTTTGTGTGTCGATGCAGCCTTGCCTTGCTGAATGCCGTTGTGGACGGCCTGATTGTTCACGCCCCCGCGCACGAAGAGGCTTTGGAAGCCCTCTTTACCATGCTCAGCCAGCTTGTGCAAGCCAAAGGGGAAGAGGAGGGAAAGAAAGAAGAAGAAAGAGAAGAAAAAGGAAAGGAAAAGGATGACCGACAGGCAGCACATGGCAAAAGTATCACCATCAGATGCCTATTGTCCGACTGCATCCAGCAACGAAATGGGCTAGTGATCCGCCTGCAGAAGTTGGCTTCGGCGGGCGGATGTTGGCAAGGACAGGGCCTCGACACGTCCGGCATCGCGTACCTGGTGGAGCAGCTGAACAGTAGTGTGGGTGGGGCACAGGGCGAGTTGACGCCACGGGGGCTGTTCATGAGCCCACATTCCCACCGGAATGATAAGTGGGGAGAGGAGGAGCTGCGGAAGATCGGACCCCAAGGATCGGAAGTCAAAAGCATGGTCCAGGAGGTGCGGCAAGTGTGTCCTGGCCTGGGGGAAGGTTTCGTGCACGCCTGCCTGGCCGTGATGGACTACAATACCAACATGGTGGTTAACGCCCTGCTGGAGGGCAGCGCTTTGCCCTACCCTCTCGACACGCTGGACCGGACACTGCCTTCGCCGATGGGTATTTACAAGCATCGGAAGAAGGACGGCGGGGCGGACGAGGACGATGCGCGCGACGAAGACTTCATCGCCCACCAGAAGGCCTACATCCGGCAGATGGAGCGGGATGCGGAAGATAACGCCTTTCTGCTGCAGGAATATGATGACGACTTTGACGACCAGTTTCAAGCTGAGGGTGTGATCTTCTCCCGCGATATGGCCCGGGAGGACTTTGAGTCTGTCAGGAAGTACAATAATTTGGTAAAGAAGGAGGAGGAGGAGGATCGCTTCTGGAAAGAGATGCGGTTGGAGCAGCCGGATCTTCCCGAGGTGGAAGATGATGAAAACGAAGATAAAAGCGAGGAGGGACAAGAAAATTCAAAGCCAGGAGGAGGGTTCGACGCGGACCGTGGTGGCCGGCCACAGGGAGGAGGAGGTGGAAAAGGAGGGACTGCTAGGGTGCGAGGGGGAGGGGATGAAGAAAGAGGAAGTGGAGGAAGGGGAGGGGGAAGAAGAAGATATGATAGTGGTGGTTTAGAAAGCGGTGGGGAGAGAGGAGGAAGAGGTGTTGGAGATGGAACTACAGGCGCAGGAAGGGACACGGGGCCGCTGAGTGCGCTGGCAAGACGGAGAAAGGAGAAACAAAAACACCTGCGGGCCAACCACAATCGGAAAAACCAGGCGGCGCGCAAAGCGGTTGGATGAAGCGAGCGTGGGGATGACGCGAAATGACCGAGCAAATGCATGTGTAAAAAAAGTAAAACATAAAGGGAAAAAGAAACGCAAATTGATGAAAGACGCAGATTGTGCGCGAGTTGGTGTGTGTTCGCATTCAGCCTAAGAGGAGCAGCAGGAGCAGCAGAGCAGGGTATCAACAGTCCAGCAGCACCCGCCCTACTTATGATGACGTTTGAAAAAAGAACTACTTATGATGACGTTTGATTTTGATGACCCTCGGCTCGTTGGCTTGGTCATGCCGATATTCGGACCTCGTCAGCCCTCCCAAGGGATAGCACACTCGTCGGTCCCTGTTTCTGCCGCATCCGCGCACCACCACGTTGCAATTTCTGAGCTACACTCATCTGCACATGCTGAGCCGGGATATGGAGCATGCATTAGAATCATCCTGCTACCGCTGCTGCTGCTGTCCGGGCGAGCGAGCATTCTGGCACGTCGACCAAGGCGTCGAACCGTCGAACCGTCATTGATAGGTATATGATACCCGGCGCTGTCTTTCCACTTTTCTGTCGGGCTCTCCACACAACCACAGCACACAACAAGCGTGTGAATAGTCACCACACCCGCTCTCGCCTCTACAAGGAGAAGGATTGCGGGAACAAGGAGATGCCACCTTTAAAAGAACGAGGACGACACTTAACAATCCCTCCCTCCCTTTCACACAGACGCTTCGCGACGCCAAGCAAAGCAGCAGCAGCCATGACAGCGGTACGGACGCCCGAGGCAGGAGATCTGCCGGGCCTGGATGCATTGCTGGACGTGATTTTGGGACCCAAGCTGGCTCAACTGTATGGCGGCGACACGGCCCTTCTTGAGCGCATCGAGTGCAAGCTGGGCATGGTCTTGGACAGGCATCACCCGGAAAAGGTGGAGACCTTCCACGAGATGGTCGGCATGACCAAATCACCCATCATCAAGGAGAAGAACCTCGAGATCTTTGTCAAGAGCATCATTGAGAGCCTCGTGGAGGATGCCTCCCGGCCCCCAGTACCTGCAGCAAAGCCTAAGGCACCTGCGCCCAAGGCAGGCGGCGGTGGTCGTGGCTGTGCGAGCAAAAAGAAGCATGCCAAGCCAGCAGAAGGAAACGATGGGAGGCTGGCCAAGCGTGCCAAGAAGCCGTCGTCCGCAGTGACAAGTGCCGCGGCGTCCAAGTCCTCGGCGGCAGACAGCGTATCTTCTCTGGACGAAATAAGCAGGTCCAGCATGTCGGACGACGAAAGCGCTGCCGCCTCCGCACCGAAGAAGGTCGCTGCCCCTGGTTCTGCGCGCAAGCCGGCTGTAACGGTGGAGAGCTTTGACAGCGTGATGGCGGACTCGGACGGCCAGATGCGAGGCCAGCTGCATCTGGTGGAGCGTTGCCCAACCTTCGTGTACAGCTCCTGGCGCGATATGGACCATGACGTTTACTTGTTCAATTTCCCTATGTTGGGAGCGGCCAAGCGTGAGGCGCACCCTAATGGCGTCATTGCCTTCTTTCCCGGCTTCGGTCTCTACAAGGAATATACGGATAAGGCCTTCCGTAGCGTGGCCATGCTTGGCGACCAGCCCACGAAGCTGCGCTCACGGGAGGAGATCTTCGCTTTCCTGGAGAAGGGCACACAGATGCGCTCCACGGCCAAGGGCGGCAGCGGGGAGGGGGCGCGTCGCAAGGCCTACGTGGCAGCCTGGCAATTCTTTCAGCAATATATCTTCAAGGAGGCTGTCTGCACCGAGGACCCTTTCCCCCCTCTCGCCCGCCGCGTCCCCAGCAAGAGCAAGAAGCGCAGCTCCACCTCCTCAACCCCCAAGAAGCCCCGCGCCCATGCCGCCTCTTTGCTCGTAGCCTTGCCACCACTCCCACCAGCGGCACCTCTGACCGTACCTGTCCCCTTGCCGTCCACCGCGTCGACGTTGGAGGAGAAATATGGTGCTGGTGTAGTTGCGTTGGCTTCCCCGGGACCACCGCCCCTAGCAACCACCACCCTGCCCACACCGCCGCAGCTAGCAGCAGGCTCAGTGGCGGTAGCAGGGGCGACAGGAGGAAAGAAAGATCTAGGACAAATGTCGGGGTCGGACGGCGCACCTTCGCCATCAGTGGAGGAGGTGCCTGACGAGATGGTGGAGGGACTGAAAGAGGGGGCCGCGTGGGCCACGCTGCCCGACCCTGACGACCGGTCGATCCGGGGCTTGTTTTCTTCGTTGCGCTGGCGGCTTGAGCAGCTGGAGGACGTTTGGGAGGGTGGGGACCAATTTGTGTGGACCCTCAAGAGTTCGCAGAGCAACATTGACAATTTGTGTGATGACCTTTTCGGGGACCCGGGAGATCCCGAAGCGGACGACTGGAAGCGGATGGTGGGCAGTAGCTTGGACAAGACGCGGAAGAAACTCGAGGAGAAGCTGCGGGCTATGGGGACTCAGGGGGTTGCGACGAGTAGGCCGGCCTATGTGCATGGGAGGGCCTTGTTGGACATTTACTCAGATTTGAAGGATGCGGTAGGGGGGTTCGAGGAAGGGATGGAGGGAGAGGTGGAAGGATGGGACTCCATGGACTTCCCACGGCGTGCCTCTGCCGCCTCGATTCCTGCCGTTGTGGCTACTGATGCTGATGCCGATGTGGAGGAGGAGAAAATGAAGGAAAACGTCGGAATACCTCTGGCCGGTGAGGGGAAGTTAGAGGCCGTGGAGAAAGGAATGACGGAGGAAGGGATTTTCGAGGCGGCGGAGATAGAAGTGGAGATGGAAAGGGAAGAGGGCCAGATGAGGGAGGGGACAGAGGAGGAGGAAAGCGAGATAACGCCCCTCCCAGTTACTGACGAGGACGGGGACGACCAGGAAAAGGACGGTTCCGTGGCGGCGGAGCTCCCGGGAGGCTCCATGGATGAGGAGGGGGCAGGCACCTCCTCCTCTTCCAACGATGTGGCCACCATCTCTGCCACTCCTAAGCCCGCGCACGCTGATAAAGGCCATAATGAGGAGGAAGAGGAGGAGAGGGGGGAGGGGGGGAAGGATTTAGTGCCTGTGCCCTAAGAGGCAGTGGCAGCTTATGAGGTAAACGAGGATGCAAAGGGGCAGAAAATACAAGGAAAAGGTTTCAGGATCCCACTCATATTTGATGATGGAACGCGGTACAGGAAAAAAAGAAAAAGAAAGCAAGAAAGTCGCAGCGTTGCTCGCTTGAGTTGCACTTGTTATCTTGACCTGGCTGCCTTGGCCTAGTCACGAGAAGATAGATAATTGTCCTTCGATATTTTCCCTTGGCTTTGGGGCCACGAATGGCGAACGAATGGGGGAAGGAATTGAGGAGAAGGTGGATCTGCCCCGAAGGAATAGACAGGAAATGCCAAGAACACCACACGATGAGACGTGTAAAATGGAAATCAGATAATCGAGAGTGAGACGATCAAAGACAAACCAAACAGACAGACTTAGCGAAAGCCATAGTTGACTTGAATGTCCTATAGCGGGGACAGAACGAATAAGAAGGAAGAGAACAACAGAAATAAAGGGAACGAAAGGAATTGGTACCTTCCAAATATCTATCCGTGAGTAAGCGTCAGTTTTTAATTCATGGTCTCTATTGTCACATTCTGCTCGATGGTTATCCTCTTCAGACAATCACACAAAAGATACATTGCATGCCATATGGCAGCGAGAAAACGGCTGCCTAATATTCGATTGCCATCTCTGTTTTGGGGTTCAACCCGACACACGCTCGTCGGGCGTCCGAAACGCCATCAGCCCGATGTTTTCTTCTAAAAAAACTCTTTACGACACGATACAGCAGCCTATGGGCACGGGTTGTCGATAGTTGCTCGCGTACTGCAGGTTGTGTGCGTGTGTCACCTCGTGGAGCTCCCTACCAAGCTCGTCCGCAAAGCTCAACTGCCGCATGGAGCGTCGGACTGAACACGCACCCAAGGGAAGTGCATGCGTGGACGAGTCACCCGTATTGCCTCGATAAGAAGCCTGAACACTGTTGTTACTACTGCTGTTGGTGTTGGAGCCTCCGTTTAAGGTCGATGCTTGAGGAGGAGGGGGTTGTTGGTATGCTGAAACTTTCTTCAATATTTTTTTCGGCTGCGGGAGCGGAAGGGGGGGAGTGACCCGTCCTTCTCGTCTTTGGATTGCTACCGATTGTGTGCGGCTTGGTGCGTAATATATGTGTGTAACCGCCGCCACAGTGTCATCCTGCTTCAGGGGGATCCCCCCGTCGCTGTATCTCGTCTTTAATGTGGCTGGGCCCTTCGCTATCATGTCCTCCTCCTCCTCCTCCTTCTCCTCATTCTCCTCCTCCTCCTCTTCATCTTCTAGGCCTTTGGGATTAAATTCGGCCTTTGTTGGAACCCGTACCATCTTGGGGCGCTGGGGTACCGTGTCGTCGTCTAAAACTACATGTTTCTCCTTTCTTGCTACAGTCGTATGGGTACCATTGCCTGTGCTTCCTCTTGATAGGGGATGGGACATGCTGGCGATTCCATTCCCAGAGCTCGCAGGCACCACTACTAACCCATCTTGATATGAGGCTCTGCTGCTCCCGTTCATGGTGACTCGGTGACGCGGACGAGCACTGGTAAGGCGTGATGAGATGGCCGTTTTGCCTTCGCCTTTTGCCGCACCTCAGGCGTCAGTGAGGGGCAGAAGAGGATCAGGGCAGTACCAGAAGAGGATGCTCCCTTGTCTTAATTGTAGGGATGTCGGTGGTCGTGTGAGTAATATGGTGGCAAAGAAGAGGGAAGTCCTTTGCTCAAGCGGAGCCGTAACTCATCACCTATGGGTCCTCTCCGTTTGCCTTCCTCACGACCTGCGTCCTGTCCATGGGGGCGAGGTATACACAGTGCAATGTCGGCCTTCATCGGTACACGTTGTGAAAAACCCCAATCGAGGGTGCAGTCGAAAGACAATGCAGGGCTGGGCGGCTGGGCTGGCTGGGGCTGGGAGAAAAGGCCAGACCCGAAAACAATTGCCGCAACGCTTCAAGGAGCAAGGCTGTCCTCCCTTACGTACACGCTGACAAATGCGACCTTCGAATTTGTACTGTCCTATCGTTACCTTGTGTGGGTTTTGGGGAGCCATTCCACCCAGGACATCTTTACTTATCACGTATCTCCGATCTGGCAATCCACCTCCCCATCCTCCTTCTCTTTATGTATCACAACCCTCCCCTCTCCCCTCCCCCCTTTCACAACACAGAAGGATATAGGATATGGAGGTGCTTCTGCTAGGCTCTGGCGGCCGGGAACACGCCATTGCACTCAAGTTGGCCGAATCCAGCAAGGTCAAGCACGTGCACGTCGCGCCGGGTAACGGTGGGACAGGGACATCCCATAGCAAGGTCTCCAATTTGGCCATTGACTCGGTGGACCTGCCCAAGCTCGTGGCATTTGCCGAGGAGAGCAAGGTGGACCTCGTGGTGGTGGGTCCCGAGGCACCCTTAGTGATTGGCGCCGTGGACATCTTCTCGGCGGCCGGGTTCCCATGTTTTGGTCCCACTGCTGGGGCAGCCATGCTCGAGGCATCCAAGGCCTTTTCCAAGGATTTTATGGCCCGCCATGACATCCCCACGGCCAAATACGGGAATTTTACGGACTACAAAGACGCTGTAGCCTTTGTGGAGGCTGCGGATTTTAACGTGGTAATCAAGGCCTCCGGATTGGCGGCCGGCAAGGGCGTGCTCCTCCCCACAAGTAAGGAGGAGGCGCTCGCGGGCTTGAAGGAAGTGATGCTTGACAAGGCCTTTGGGGACGCGGGCAACGAGGTAGTCGTTGAGCAATTTTTGGAAGGTGAAGAAGTCTCTGTCCTCGCATTTTGCGATGGCAAGACGGTGGTACTCATGCCGGGAGCGCAGGACCACAAGCGGGCGCTGGACGGAGATCAAGGCCTCAACACGGGCGGCATGGGAGCCTACGCGCCCGCACCCATTTTGACGCCGGCACTGCGTGCCAAGGCCCAAGCTATTTTGCAAAAATCGGTTGACGGTATGGCCGCGGAGGGCTCACCGTACCAGGGCGTGCTGTACGGGGGATTCATGGTCCCGAAGGGAGGCATGCCTCTGGTCCTGGAGTACAACTGCCGCTTTGGTGACCCCGAGACTCAGGTCTTGCTCCCGCTTTTGGAATCTGATCTGTCTGATATCTTTTTGGCCTGCATTGAGAGGAAGTTACGTCCCGAAATGGTGCGCTGGAAGGCCATGTCGGCGTCGACGGTGGTAGTGGCCGCCAAGGGCTATCCGGAGGCCTACTCGAAGGGGATGGTCATTGGAGGTCTGGATGCCGTGCAAGCGTCGGATGATGGGAAGGCGGGGTTGGTCACAGTTTACCACGCTGGTACTCAGACGAATGTCCAGGGCCAGGTGCTGGCGAATGGCGGGCGTGTCTTGGCTGTAACCGGGCTAGGGAAGGATATTCCTGACTCGTTGGCTACGGCGTACGCGGGCGTGAAGCTCATTCAGATGGACCCTTGCCATTACCGCAGCGACATTGCTCAGAAAGCTTTGCGTGGGCCGTCACCGTTGCGGATCGGGGTGCTAGGCTCGACACGGGGCTCGGCTTTACAGATGGTCTTGGATGCCATGGAGGCCGACGAGCTCATTGGGGCGCGTGTGGTCCGGGTTGTGTCGAACAAGGCAGACGCCGGTATCTTGGATCGGGCACGACGGTACGGCATCCCTGCCACGAGTGTCTTGGCTAAAGGCAAGACCCGCGAGGACTTTGACGCGGAGGCCTCGCAGCTTTTGGAGGACGCGGGTGTCGAGCTAGTGCTTCTGATAGGGTACATGCGCATCTTGTCAGCCGCCTTCTGCCGACGATGGAAAGATCGCTGCTTGAATGTGCACCCCTCCCTGTTGCCTGACTTTGCGGGTGGCATGGATTTGGATGTCCATGCTGCAGTTATTGCGGCAGGCAGGACAGAGAGCGGCTGTACGGTTCATTTTGTGACAGAGGAGGTGGATGCGGGCCCCATTGTTGTACAGGAACACACCGCGGTGATGGAGGGAGAGACGCCGGAGAGTCTCAAGGCCAAGGTACAGCCGTTGGAAGGGGTGGCATTTGTGAAGGCCATTCAAAAATTCATTGCCGGGGACGTGGGGCCGATGAAGAAGTCGTCGTAAGAGGAATAAGAGGATCGAAGGAGGGGCTTTGTGGAGGGACGTCCCCAGGAGGTGACAAGATAGGCTAGATCTATTGATTCACGTGTCGGTGTTGATTACTTTATGGTTAGTGGATGAATAGGACAAGCTGTCTGGTGGAAGACTGGCTCATGGGTTTTGCTGCTTCCCTCCTGCTTTCTTACTTATCCGTAGGAACCCCCCGCGGCACATGGGGAAAATAAAAAGCAACAGCAATTTCAACATAACAAAGATTACTATGTTTATCTCCAAATATTCCAATTTCATCATTCTCGTCAAATTTTTCTGCTCATATATTTAATGTGGCCCCATCACAACCTCCATGACGCCCGAAAAAATGGCAAATCCCGCGCATCCCAGACACGCCGCCTGGGGACCTTGCTTAGCCGAGAGCGCAGCCCCAACCCCACAGCCAGAGATAACCGCATTATATGCATCGTGCTTGCCACGGAACTTTTCCACTACACAGTCCACACCCGAAAACAAGGCGGTGAGGGCCATGAAATTGCGGGCCCAATGCCCGCAGCGCTCGAAGGTGGCGCGATAGGCCAGGCGCATCTGCTCCCCCGCAGGTGCCTGCGGGGCCTCTCGGCCATTGATAATGGGGATAGCGGGTGACATGTCTCCCATGGCACCCAGAAAAATGCCCATCATCACGCCCAGTCCCGCACCTGCAATTGCGCCAAACACACTTCGGCCAACACAATTTTCCTGGGGATTGGGCGGTGCCACTGCCACCGTTCCCGCGGGTGTCTGTGGCAACGAGACGTACTTATAGAAGGGCAGAGGAAAGGGTGGTGGGTTGGTGAATAGGACGTCCCGCTTGATGGGACCGTGGACGGGTGGGGTGGGGTTGTCGGTGCTGGTGCTGGGTGGGGGTAGTCGAGATGCCATCCAGGTAGATGCGCTGTGGTATTATGATGGTGTTGGGCAGGGAAATAAGGACAATGCGAATGGGGCATCATGCTATGGCGGCCATGGCACATCCGGTTCGTGTGGGTTGCGTGTGACAGTCCGGTGGCCCGTGGACAGGGGTCATCAGAGCCATCTTTTGGACGCCCCCCCCCATTTCTATCGCCGACGCCAACAAGCACTGCGGACGCCTCAGTGCAGCCACTGCTCTTGCACACTCTAACACGTCCATTCTGCATTGTGTTATGGTACGCTTTAGCTGGTTCTAAGCTTACTCTCCATGCATACAAATCTACCACTATTTCAGGTCCCGGCTTGGACCAAAAACCTGAAACACCATATGCGACTACTTAAAGTATATGTCTCTCAGCACCACGCACGTTTCGTTTCGACTTGCTTGCCCTCGCCTGCGGGGACAGGGTGGCCACTGATCTCGAATGCGGCTGCGTGTACCCTTTGGGACCCCAGAGCTGACATGTCATGACGCTGCCGCGGCGCTCAGTGCTGGTGTGACTGGGGCAACTGCAGTGCAAGACCGCATGTTGCCGCGCAGCAAGACAATACTACGTCTCTCGCCTACGCGTATTGCTCCATTTGATTTGCCATGTAACTTTCCCCTACATGCGATAGTACCCCCATTCTGCGCACTGCGCAGTATATTCTGCGCACTGCGCAGTATGTATTTTCTCCGGTGCCATACATTTACCTTTCATTCGCCAACCCCAATTGCGCACATACGCACACAGGCGACAAACACGCATACCATGAGGGAACGACGAACTATGCAACGGACTGTCCTTGTTCTCGTCGCAATACTCGGTCTGACTAGCGCTTGGCTGCCCGCACCAAGCTCAAGCTTGCCCTCGCGTGGAACCTTGACGAGACCTTTATTGCCCTCTCCTTCGCGGTTTTTCCGTAGCTCGTACACCGTCACCATGATGGCCGAGAGCTTGCCTGTCGCACAGCGGGTCCAGGCGGAGCTCATACCCTCGGAACCCTTCAGGCCCGACTTAGGCGTGGGACGCGACGCCAAACTGACCAAGGTTTTGGAGCTGAACGACGGTGCCGTGGACTTCGTGCGCGTTAATATCAATGCGTTGACGCTGTCGGCTGTGAAAAAGATGAATGAAAAGGGCGCGGACTGCTGCCTCGTCTTTGACATGGACGGTGGCTTGGCGGGGATTTTCACGGAGCGTGACTACATTCGCAAGATTGTTGAGGCCAACCGCGCTACAAAGGAGACTCCCATCGCCGAGGTCATGACGTCGGCTGATAAAATCGTGAGCGCACCGCCTGAACTGACCGTCGGCGAATGCATGGCAATGATGGTTCAAAACAAGATCCGGCACGTGCCTATTCGCGCCATGCCCCAAGGTGAGGTGATGGGCGTGATTTCTACCACTGACCTGGTCAACACGATGAAGCGCGATGACGAGAGCTTGGCGGGGGCGTTGCCTATTGGCGCCCTGGAGCCTGCTCTGATCAATGACTTGCTCAGCCGCACCCGCGAGCGGGCCAATGAGATGGCTGTCAAGGGTGGGCCGAAGCTTGGGGCGCAGGATTTAGTGCGTGGCGGTTTGGTGGGTGTGGGTGCAGGGGTGCTAGCTTTGTTGCTGCAGGGCAACTGGTTGCATGACCACGAGGTGCTTTCGATGTGTGCGATTTTCTGCTTGGGTTATGTGAGTATCATCTTTGAGAATATTTTTGAATTCAATAAGGCGGCCGTAGGTCTGTTGATGGCCGTAGCACTCTGGGTCATTTATGCGGGCACGGCAGGGGGGGCGGGTATTGCATCGATTGGCGCATTAAAGGAGCTGTCGGAGCACGTGGCCGAGGTGTCGGAGATCATTTTTTTCTTGCTGGGCGCCATGACGATTGTGGAGATTGTGGACTCGCATCAAGGCTTCCGCGTGGTGACAGACCTGATCAAGACCACCAGTAAGAAGGCCCTTATGTGGACTATTGGCCTCTTGGCATTTTTCATGAGCTCCGTGCTCGACAACCTGACGACCACCATTGTTTTGCTCTCACTACTCCGCAAGCTTATTCCAAATCCCGAGGTCCGCAAGCTCTTCGGTGCTTTGGTAGTGATAGCCGCCAATGCCGGCGGGGCCTGGACGCCCATCGGCGACCTTACCACGACCATGCTGTGGATCAATGGTCAGATCTCCGCCTTTCCCACCATGCGGGACCTGGTCTTACCATCCCTCGTCTCGCTCGTCATCAGCACCTATCTCCTCACTTGGGGCATGCCGAATTCGGACCCGGAATTCGAGAAAGAAATGGCGGCCAGCCAACAAAACGCCGTCACCACTGAGCTGGCCCCCCGTGGTAAGCTCGTCTTTGCCACGGGCCTAGCTGGCCTTCTGAGTGTACCTGTTTTCAAGGCCTTGACGGGCCTACCGCCCTACCTGGGCATGCTCTCCGCTTTGGGGGTTATGTGGGTCCTGACTGATACCATCCACGCCGGTGAGTCAGAAGAGGAGCTGAAGGTGCCCGCAGCGTTGGCCAAGATTGACGTATCAGGGATTTTGTTTTTCTTTGGTATTTTGCTGTCTGTGGGCGCACTGGACTCGGCAGGCATCCTGCAGTCTCTGGCCTCCTTTCTCCAGACAAGTATTCCCTCGGAAAAAGTTATCGCCACTGTCATTGGTATCTTCAGCGCCATAATTGATAATGTGCCCTTGGTGGCTGCCACTATGTCGATGTACGACATCAACACCACGCCCATGGATGCCCCGCTTTGGCAGCTTGTTGCCTATTGCGCCGGCACAGGTGGTTCTCTCCTGGTCATTGGAAGTGCTGCCGGCGTGGCTCTGATGGGCTTGGAGAAGGTGGACTTCTTGTGGTATGCCAAGAAGATCACGGCCTCGGCTTTTGTGGGATACATGGGCGGCGTTGGCACCTATTTGGCGTTGAAATTTGGACTGGGTTCGGCTGTGAGTGCTGCAGTTTTGCCCATCGTTGCATCCTTTTTTGATGGAAGGATTCCCCTGATTGGCGGCGGCATGTAAAATACATTGAACAGCGGAGAAAATATTAGGAAAACGAAGAGTGAGACCCGGCGAGTGAAGGTGGCTGGAAAGAAACCATGGCGTGCCTTCAGGCCAGAGCTCTCAGGAGGCGGCACTTTCTATGTATTTGTGTCGTGTCTGCGCGTACACCGTGTCTGTGTCTGTGTTTTGGATGTTTCATGTGTCATGTCGTCAGAGAGGAAGCGCTGTAGAAATACTAAGTCAGATCTGCGTTGCCGCACGCCTCTCTTGGTTGGTGAAAAGAAGAAGGATTAGATCGAAAATCATGGTTTGTGTGTGACGTTTATTTCTTTCGTTTTCTCCCTGGCAGGAGGGGTGGGGAGGTCCCAGGAGGGTGAAATGCCCTACACGACAGTGCAGGCCTGCTTTGGCACGCGCCATATATAACCGTCCCCAAACGTACACTAAAAGAAAATAAGACAAAATGATGCAGGTATAGATCAGCAGGCATCGCTCTCACAAAAGAATTATCAATCAGCTCCACCATGTATAGACGGACAAAAACGAAAAAAAATCTTCAGCGACCCTACCCAGCCCACCCTTGCATTGCGGTAGCTCGCGATCACAACACACAAAAGTCACGAATCCAAACCCGCCAAAATATGCTTATGTACACAGATCCTACTTCCTACTGGTTGGGTGTGTCAGCCTTCGTATCCCATCGAAGCAAAAGGTGAATCCTATACGCCATGGCCCGCGACTCACTACTGCTGTGGGGAGCTGGTCTTTCCACCGCCGCCCTCTTGTACTACATCGTTGTAGGGCTTCCTGACGGGAGCGGCAAGGATGATGGAGGTGAGTTCATTCCTCGTTCTGAAGGGGGGTTGGTTGTAGGCCGTACGCTTCTCATGTGTAACTCTACGTGAACAGTATATGAGACTCATTCCCCAATGCTCTGCCTTCACCCAACTCATTTCACACGACCACCAATCAGACGACGATGAGCCGGCACTGAGCAAGCGGAAGTTGATAAGTCTGTGGAGCATGTTAGTCAAAAACATGGAGCTGCACAAGTACCAGATCCAGCAGGTCTTGCACCAGCAGCGAGCCCAACTTGCGCAACAAGGTACTGAGGTCCCTGACGAGCATATTGGTACGTACTCGTGGAGACGGGACCTAAGGGGGGAGGAGAAAACGAGAGGTGCGTGTCAAATTATGCTTCATGACGCTTTTAAATTCAGGGACTCTATAGTCTGATAGCATGGCAAGCCTTGGTTCTTGTTCGAGGCTCTCATACTTTTCTACGTGCTCTAACCCCTCCGCCGGCTTGCCGGTAGACTTATTCAGATGAAAATGTTTACGACCAGTCACTTAAGATGTTTCATATCCTAATTATAACACCAATACAAGTTGCTATGTACAAGCAGAATTTTGAGGAGATCCTCGAAAACGTCCAAGTGCAAATTTTGGGGCACTTCGAGGTGACGGAGGAGGAGCTTGAGGCAGCAACGGAGCTCTACAAGGACGACCCTGAGGTCTCGGCATTGGTAGTGCAGTTGGAGGGCTTTTACCTGGGCGAGGGAGGGGCCACTGGGGGGGAAGGTTTGGAGGGAGACATTGGTGTGGAAGAGCTTGAGAAAATTATTGTGGAGGAATTTGGGGATGCATGGTGCGATGCATATGAGAAGACGATGCGGGAATTCCAGGCTCAAGGCCGTGAGCCTTCCGAGGCCGACCAGGAGGTGCTCCTTGACTTCCAGTCACAGGCATCAGTCCGCGCTCAGGATAATCTTGCCGACTTGCTCCAGAAATACGGATTGACTTCCACAGATTTCCAACGATTAGTTTTGAAGCACCAGGCTGACCCCCGCATCAACCAAGCCTTGCAGCACTCCCAGACGGTGCAAACCGAGGCACTGGCCAAAATGGGTCTACGCGTCTGATTGTGTGGCGTAGGTGTGACAGGCAGAAAGACCGAAGGAATAAGAGAGAGTTACGATACACATGTCAAGCGAAGCGACAAGACAAGCACACACGGGTTGCAAAACATCATTACTTCCCGTCGTACACCACAAATAGAGAAAGTAAAAAGAAAAGAAAATAGAATTGGAAATTAAATGGAATGCATGTACAACACTTCACGGAAGGGGGAGTTGATTCGCCTGTCTGCCCGCCATCATATATATAGTTGCTGTATACTTCAGGGTCGACTTAATTTTACAAGATACTATATTCTTCAAAATGATTGCCCCCCGCAGCCCTTCTCGTTTGTCGTTGGCATCGCAATGGATCTTCTCCCTCCTGTTGGTGGCGCTGGCGCTGCCACTGGACAGCCCGACCCAGGACCTCCGGAAGGAGAAAACCGAAGAGGTAGGTGGTAATTGCCACCCCCACTTCATGATGCAAACCCTCCGCCCCACTCTGTACCACCAAAACCAAATCCCAAATACCTAATGTCGAAATCATGCCGAGGGCGAAGAAGGGCCAGAGGAAGAGGGAGGTTTGAAAGCGGAAGAACGCCCGGCGTTGGCCATAGTGAAAGGCATTCAAAATAGTAGCCACCACCAAGAACTCAGCAAAGGTGGTGGCCAGGCGGATCTTGACGCTCATGAAGAAGACCAACAGAAGTGACGAGAGGAAAAAATAGATCTTTACGGGTCGTGTAAAGGTGTTTTCCACTTCCAAATGCCAGCAGGTACCCAGCACGGTATGCGATATTAGCAGCCAGACACACAGGGTCGCCGGGGGTGACGCTGCCGCCGCGGCCTCCCCTTCATCTTCATCATGCCTCACATCGTGAAGGGTCGCCAGGCCGGGGCCGGGATGCGCCAAGGAGACTTGCGCATTCACGTGGTTGAGCAGCGTGCGGTAATAGGCGTCATCATAGTCGTGGGCAGCCGTCGTCGTGGGTGTCTGCTGCGGTTGCGGACGTGGCAGAATTGCGGGAGGTGGCATTTGAGGCGGTTGCTGATGCTGCCTTGCCAAAGTAGTAGAGGAGAGGGTAGTTGGGGCTGCCATGCGACTCGGGGCGCGAAGTCGGCGTGTGCGCGCCTGAGGATGAGAACACGGGGGGGTGTATGGGCAAGGGCTTGCAATTTGATAATGCAATGGTCAATCTCTCACTACTATCGTTCTTTGTGTGCTTGGCCCCTTCCGCCAAATATTTGTTGGTCCTGGCGGTGCTCCTTTCTGTGATCTCGGGCGAAAACATGGAAGTGGGTGTGAGACTTCGGTGCTTAGGGCTGAGAAAGGCAAAGTCACGAGAGCGTCTGCGGAACATGATGCAACATGAGCATGTTGATGCTGCTCGATGCTGCTCTCAGCTGGCAGCCTGCAATGAGCAGCAACGGGATGCTCTTCTTCCTCGACCCCAGTTTCAGCTGCTGGAGTGTTGTTTCTTGTCTCTACGATCTTTGTGTGTATACAATGCCGACACATGCGCACGTACAGGTATTTTCACTTTCTGTCTCAATTTCGCACTGCGCTACGCTAAGTTTTTACCCTGCAACCGCCCCCACACGACACGATAAGGGGCACGATAATTCGGATACGAGGGCAGCCTGGTCTCTCTGCCTTGCGTTGGTCGTCCCCTCATCCTCGGGGCTGCCAGAGACCTGTGTGTAATGCAGGGGGAGGAGGAGAGTCCGCACTACGTGGCGGCACCCGGCACAAATGACAGCGGGGGGCCGAAGCGGACGTCCAGCAGGGACTGGGGACAGCATTGGCTGGACTTGGACAGGGATTACTTTAGGCCTGTCTCGACCACCGACATTGAAAATCTTCGATCACAGGTACGCCTGCGGGGTTGGGACGTGAGATGGGTCTGCGGAAATGTGCTTGTGTAACTTATGGATGGGCCCTGACCGACTCCCTTCCCTCCCTTCCCCACCACAGCTTCGGAACGTGGAAGAAATGATGATCGAAGCGGAGGCCTCCTCTCTTTTCAGGCCGCTAGGTATCGCTTCATTAAACGTGGTGGGGCAGACTGCATGCACCAAGCTCCAGCAGCAGGAGCAGCAGCGGCAGCAGGAGCAGCAGCAGCAGGAGGAGGTAGCAAGAGAAGAGGAGCGGGGCCTTCTTCCCACATCCCAGGAGGAGGCGGAGGAGAACGATGCGAGCTCGGTGCGGCTTCAACCGACTATCCAACTACAACCGCCATGCCCGCCCTCGGACAGCTCAGCATCCACGTCGTCCTGCTCAATCAGTGACAAGGAAAACAAGGCCAAGAGGTGAGTTTGGAGAGAAAAAACGTCTATCGCTAAAAATGCGGAGACGCGCATCTTAATTATCTGTATCACCACGCTTACAGGAAAAAATGGCGGCGGGCTGCTTTTGCTGGGGAAGAAAGTGTGTCTTCTCCAGAAGAGTTGCAGCGCCATGGCGAGATCGACAATAAGAAGAAGGGTTTGACACGGACGGATTCCATGGTGTCGATCATGGAGGAGGATGAGGACGAGGATGAGGACGAGGAGGAAGAGACGCATTCCGCCTTTTCACGGGAAGATGAAGATGACGATGATGACGATGTAGAGGATGTAAAGGACGAGGTTTATCCGAATAGGGAGGAAGGGACTCAAGATCGATCGTACGCAGACGGTGCAGATGGGCGAGGAGGGGTTGTTGGAGGAGGGGGGAAAGGAAGAGGAGGGGTAGGAAGGTTTGGGGTGGAAGAAGAAGAAGAAGAAAGAGGAGAAGATGCAGATTTTGGACGAGAGATAGCGTACTTGGCCTGGCGGAAAGGCCAGCTCCACGATTTTTTGCAGGGGGAAGTCGCCTACCTCTTACGCTGCGCTCGTTTGGATCGCGCGGCCGCGGCGGCCTCGTCTCCAGGGACGTCGACTGGGGCGGGTGGCAATTGGAGTAGCAGCAGCAACAACACTGACAACGATCCGCACCACCACCACGATCATTACCATCACCATCGACACCAGCATGAGCACCTCCAGTTGGAGTTGGCGCGCCAGATGGAGATGCTGCGGGGAGGCAGTCAGTGGGAGTCAGACGACCTCACTTGTGAAATCTTTAAACGCGTCTACCGATAAGATATGTGCCTGTTTTGTACTTGTAGAAAAATCATGTGGACAAGTAAAAAGTGGTGGAGAAGAGGAAAGAAAAAAGCACCCCGTATTTTGATAAATCTCATGCATTGGAAAACATGGATTTGACGTGCTGTCTTGTCCTTTTTAAGTTTTGATCTGCATTCGCACGATTTACGACCAAAATGGTTACCTACTGCATGATGTCTTAAAGTTTTTCCTCTTGGGGTATAGACCGTGCCAAGTACGTGCAAAATTATCATTATGCGTTCGGGTGCGACCGAGCCGTTATTGGAGGACGACCTCGCGTGTTTACCACCCATAGCCCCGAAATCTGCACAAGACAACTAAGTGATAACGAATTCGATTATGCACTGTAAAATATTATTACAAAAGGAGAAAAAAGCGACGCGAAACTGTGGCCCGAAATAGGAACGCGGTTCCGCGTCAGGCTTCTGTGTGGATATGCATCGATGTGCGACACGTTGCCCTTTTGTCTTCAAGCACAAGGAAAGCCCACCGCACCCTCACAACAATGGTCTGGCTGGTTGTCGCGCACACTTCTTTTGTTTCCTATGTGTGAATGTGTAGCGCAGTGGGCTAGCTCTTGGCCTGGCTCAGGGCAGACCAGATGCTTAAGCAACGGAAGCCGCGACGACAGCAGCACTAGAAGCGACGGCTTGGGTGAGCCAAGTAATGGAGGATATTTTGTATTGATGCCTTGCGCCATGCGCAAGGCCTGTTGCACGCAAACATACACACATGCACACTTTTCTCCCCTGGTAATACGCAACATCGAGGGTGTCGACTACGGTTGGACGCTGCCGGAGCGTGTGTTCGGGCGAGGTGACAGGGCTCGCAAGCTTCCCCTCCTTGGCCTAGTAGGATCTTGCTTTTGCTGTCCGTGCCCTTCCTTTTTGCGACCGCGTCGCCCCGGCACATTAAATGGGACAACTTTTTTCCTTTGAACATGTTAATGAATGGCATCGGATGGGACGTCCGCACGTTCTCCACCGTTTTGGTCCAGGGTGCGCACAAAGCGCAGGTCTCCCCGATCCCCGCCACCCACAGGAGGCAATCTTGTGCCGTGTGCTTTTGAATCGTACATAAACGCGCGCTCTCACCCGTCCCACCAACCCGCATTCCACACAACTTACAGTGAAGATGGTTGCTAAAGCTGCTTTTGCCGGCGTTGCCGCCATGGGTGTGCTGGGCGCCCAAGCGTTCATCCCCACGCCTGTGAGCTTGAGCAGCGTGTTCGGCCAGCGTACGTCCGCGGCCCGCAGCGGCCCTGTAATGATGGCCACCGTGGCACCTGCCAAGGCCGTCGCCACTCCGGCAGACCTCACCCGTGCGGCCAACGAAGCTCGTGGTCTTGCCCTGGACTCCATCACCGCTGCTCATTCTGGTCACTTGGGTCTTCCCCTTGGGGCCGCCGACATCGGCGCTGTGCTTTGGGGCAAACTCCTTCAGCACAACCCCGAGGACCCCCAGTGGATCAACCGTGACCGATTCATCCTCTCAGCCGGTCACGGTTCTATGTTCATTTACTCCTGGCTGCACTTGTCCGGGTACGCGCTGCCCCTGGAGGAGGTGAAGAAGTTCCGCCAGCACCACTCCATGACCCCCGGCCACCCAGAATTCCCCTCCTCCGAGCACAACACGCCCGGCATTGAGTGTACTACGGGTCCCCTGGGCCAGGGTGTTTCCAACGCCGTCGGGATGGCCGCAGCCCAGAAGCACGCCGCAGCCAGCTACAACACGCCCAAGCACACGATATTCAATGGCCACATCATCGCCCTCGGCGGTGACGGCTGCATTCAGGAGGGTGTCGCCGCAGAGTCGGCCGCCTTTGCAGCCCACGAGAAACTGGACAACCTGATCATTCTGTACGACGCGAATGACGTGACCCTGGACGCTATGGCTGACCGCACCCAGTCCGAGGACGTGGCTATGCGCTACAAGGCCTATGGGTGGGACGTTGTGACCATCGACGGGCACGACCTGACCGCCATCGAGAAGTCTATCTCCGATGCCAAGGCTAACGATAACGGCAAGCCCAAGATGATTATTTGCAAAACCATCATCGGTAAGGGCATTGACGAGATCGCCGGCACCAACGCCGCCCACGGTGAAGCCGGGGTCAAATTCTGTGACGAGTCTCGCAAGCGCCTCGGCCTCCCCGCTGAGAAGTGGTTTGTATCTCCCGAGACCCGTGCTTTTATGGCTTCTCGCCAGGCCACCCTCAAGGCCGAGTACGATGCCTGGCAGAAAACCTTCGCCGAGTGGAAGTCCGCCAACCCCGACAAGGCCAAGCTGCTCCAGGACGCGATCGACAAGAAGGTGCCCTCCTCGGAGGATCTGATGAAGGCTATCCCCGAATTCGACGCCTCTAAGGACATCGCTACCCGTGAGGCCGGCTCCATCGTCCTCCAGCCCGTGGCCGCCGCTGTGCCGAATTACCTGACCGGCTCGGCTGATCTCTTCGGCTCCACCAAGAACTACATCAAGAACGGTGGCGACTTCGGCAGCGGCGAGGGTAAGACCTACACGGGCCGCAACGTCCTCTACGGCATCCGCGAGCACGCAATGGGCTCCATCCTCAACGGTTTTGCCTATTTCGGCTTGCACCGGGTCTCCGGGGCCACTTTCTTGGTCTTCGCCGACTACATGCGCGCGCCCGTCCGTGTCGCCGCCCTCTCCGAGCTCCCCATCGGGTACATCTGGACGCACGACTCAATCGGTGTCGGTGAGGACGGACCTACCCACCAGCCGGTGGAGACGGTATCTGGTCTTCGTGTCTTTCCCAACCTTGACGTCATCCGCCCCGCCGACTCCGAGGAAACCGCCGGTGCCTTCGTCTCCTCCATCGTGCGCAAGGACGGTCCCACCGCGCTTATCCTTACCCGCCAGAACGTGAAACAGCTCCCCGGCACTCCCGCCGAGAAGCGTGCCGGCGTTCTCAAGGGCGCTTACATCGTGAAGAAAGAGTCTGGGCCCCTCAAGGCCATCATCATGGCTTCCGGCTCTGAGGTGCAGCACGCCGTCGAGGCCGCCGCTGCCCTGGGCGAGGGAATCCGTGTCGTCTCTATGCCATGCATGGAGATCTTCGAGCGCCAGTCGGCTGAATACAAGGAGTCCATCCTCCCTGCGGACTGTCGTAAGCGTATCGCCATGGAGGCGGGCGTGACGGGCTTGTGGTACAAGTACGTTGGCTTGGACGGGAAGGTCATCGGTGTGGACCGCTTTGGGTTCTCGGCCCCGGGCCCCACCGTCATGAAGGAGTTGGGCATGACGGCCGACAATCTCGTCAAGGAGGCCAAGGCCTATCTGTAAGCAGCAGCAGCAGCTAGGACATTCCTAGGCGACTGTTTACCCTTTCTTTTGTGTCGTGTGCGTTTTGGCGGGAGGCGGGAAGGGTCAGCCTCATTCTCATTCATTTGTTATTAATAGGAAGAGGTTCCCTTTTATCGTTTGCGACATTATTGCAGGATGAAGTCGATGAGATAAAGGGAGGGAGGGAGAGAGAGAGAGAGAGGGAGAGAGAGACACACAGAGAGAGAGAGAGAGAGAGAGAGAGAGAGAGAGTTGAAAGGGAGGAAGAAATTTCGTGGAGGGAGCTTCGCGCTTTGGACACGGCATGTGAATCAAGCAATCGTGTGTCTTCGTGAGTGTGCGTGTCTCTATGTTGTGGTGTGTGTTTTTGTTCTGTCTGTGTTTGCGTGCATGTATTGGGTGTGATTAGAACAAAAATCAGCTTCCGAATACATTGTCTGGATGTGCGCTTGCCACCCACACTTTTGATGTGTCATGTCATGGATTGGACGGCTAGATAGAGAAAGCCACATCGGATTTGCATCAGTACCAGTCCCTGGCTCTTGCCTTCATCAACCCTTACGTCTTTCCTTCGTCCAGTGCTGCGTCTCATAAATAGGAAGGAGACGCGTGTGGTGGACGAAAGGTGGAAGAGGCAAGGGGAGCGCGGCGGGAAAGGGGGAAAGGCCACGAAGAGAGCCCACGCAGGACGTTGTTCAGCACATGGGGTAGAGGGACAAATCATTGGATGGATGGAAAGATCGACTTACAATTCCTTTCTTGACTGACTTCGCTGGCTTTCTTGCTTTCGATCACTCCTTCGTATTTTTGTTCTCTTCCAAATGCCACTACCCTACATTATTGTCCTCTTCATACCAGCACAAGTGCTACACCCCCCCAATGCTTCTCTCTTGGGAGAATGCATGCGCGACTATTCAATTTTTATCTCCCAGGCTTAACTTTTTCCTCCTTCATTCGTCGTCAGGTAATAGAGCCGAGAACGAAGCATTTTTCATCCTTCCTTCCCCTTCCTTTTGGCTAACATTAAGTGAATGTTCGTCGCGTCATGATATTGTAGAAGTCCTCGAAAGACACCTCGCCGTCTTGGTCCGCGTCCGCCCGTAGGATCATCTCCTTCAGCTCCGCCTCTGTTGTGTGAGTTAAGGCAAGAGGGAAGAAAGGAGGCTTTGGTGGGTCGGAAGAAGGGACCGGCTTCCTCTCAGATCCAGTTAATTTATACATTATGACAGTCTAATATGATTATTTGAGGTCTTGCATTAAGAAGTGGTCAAACGAATCGTACGCACACACATTCACACGCAAACGTACCCGACATGTTCTCTCCCAGCTCCTTGGCGACGCGCTTTAGGTCCTTGAAGGAGATGGAGCCCTTGCCCTGCTCGTCAAACATGTTGAATACCTTTTCAATATCCTCTTTGCTTTCCTTGTCGCTCATCTTGGCCGTCATCATGTGTAGGAACCCGTCAAAGTCAATGCTGTTGCTCTCGCTTCCAGTCCCATCCTTGTCCATGTCAGCTATCATTTGGTAGATGGTGTGGTTCTTGGCGTCAAAGCCCAGAGACTGCATAGCCTGCTTAAGCTCCCGCACATCAATTGTCCCACTTCCTTGCAAATCGAACAGGTTGAACGCCTCACGGATCTCTGTGCATGGAAGATAGTAAGGCGGGGTTATGTTCAGTACATGGGTCTGGATGGGATGGCGAGATAGGGGAGGAAAATCAGGCACGACCGCATAGCCGATCCGAAGTATGGACAAGTTCGAACTCAAAAGGCCCTCCTGAATTCAGTCAAAACACCCTCTCCTCAGCTTAAGGCTCGCGCTTCATTAATTTCTGCAGGCAAGCCAATCGGTTCTCCCCTCCCTTCCATCCCGAAGTACCCTCGATTTCTTCCTCGGTTAACCCTTCCCGGCTCGAGTCAGCGCCCCAAGCTGCTCCCCTGCCTCCCTGATTTTTTGCCGAAGGGCTACGACGCTGTGGTGTGTGGTGGTGTGCATGTATTGACGCGTACGGCGGGGGATGGAGGGCGAATAGATGGACTTACCATTGATGATGTTTTATGATGGTGATTATGTGGGCGTCGAGGCCGGCGAGCTGTGTTTTTTTTAAGTTTAGTTTAGGATGGGAAGGCAAATTTTAACGATGTGAAGAAAAGTCTTGATGATCATGGCTAAGGTATGACGGTTTCGCATGAGGGCATGTGCTCTGCTTGAGCAGTTCCGATTCTTTGGCAACACACAACAACACGTTGTCTTCCGGGTCGTTCCGGGTTTGTTGCGCTCGCCCACTTGCTTTAGCGAATATAACGACCGAGGGGTCAAACGGTCCACCATCTAGTGAATAATAATCATTTTACTATTTCCCTATGTAGTTGAATGAATTTGACGACCCATGAAAATAAAACAGGGCATATGATTATTCTGTACTCTTTTTTTTTTTTTGGGTGTCCCCTTCTACATGAAAATTTGTAATATTAAGCCCGCACTCAAAATTTACACCCCGTGTGCAATTCTATCGTTGAGGAAAGATGTCGCCGTCCTGAGAAAGGAAGTCACTGTCTTGTCATTTGCAGGACAGATGCGGTCTCCAAAAGCCACCACCAGTCGTTCCTCCGGCGAGACATGCGCAACAAAGTAGGTGAAGGTGTGGTGTTTGCCGCTTTGATGGATGAACGTTCCTTCCAAAGGTGACGCCCTGGGTCCGCTAACTTGTCCTTTACCCCCTCCTTCCCCCCTGGCGCCCGAAAGGGAGAATCGCTGAGCTCCCCCCTCTGGCAATCGCCCTTCTACTGCCAACCACAAGCCGCTATGGTGGCACAGCGCCCAAAACCAGGGTGGTGGGCCGTGGTCTCGACGTGCTGACGAGGAAGATGAGGAGGTGGTGGTAAATGATCCACTAAGCTCCGAACCCACCATCGTGATTCCCATGCCAGGCACTTTTGATGACGATGAAGATGAGAGGCGGCCTAAGGGGGGCTCGGAGGCCAAGGCGGAAGATGAGGACGATACCGTCACGTATCGCGCGCTGCTGTGCTGCTTGCTGCCGCTTGCCGCCGCAGCTTTACCCGAAGTCATGGAAAAGGTTGGAACAAATCCACGGTCCAAGATATCCTGCCGCTGCGATGGTGCTGTCAGTGAGCCCCTTACGCGAGGCAAGTCGTAGGCATGACCCTCTTCCGGTGCCCGGTGGTTTTTGTTGGTGGAGGTGTTGACCACCTCCTTTTCCGCCGCTCCTTCACTAGTCTGTTTAAAGATGCTGACGCAGACCTTGGCGGCGGGGCCGTATGAGAGCAGAAAGCGTGCAATTAAAGCGACATAGGGATTGGAGCTGCCACTGTCACTGCTGCTATGGTGAGGAGAAAGAGATGAAGAGGATGAGGGCAGACCCAACAGCTCGGTATTATACTTGGACAGGGGCATGACCTGATCAGCCACAGCGTGAAAGCGCAGAGGCATTTTATTGATGAGGTGCTGAAACAGCTGACGCAAAAGCTGGTATCGCGGAGCCCTAATTACGACATCCCTCTCTGAAGCCGGAGGTTGTATAACTGATTCGTCCTCCCACAGGCCAATTGCCTTGCGCATGCGGAGCAGCTGGACGGTGACGGAAAGAAGGTCGGGAGGGTGACGGTTCAATGATGCGAGCGCTTGTAAACATATATCGACCGTCTTGCCTTCCACGAGCACCACCTCCATCCAAGGAAGTAGATCCGTGAGGTGCCCTTTCCAATGAGATTTACATTTTTGTAAGCGTTGCATCTGCGCTGTCAAGGTGGACAGTGGGTCTTGCCTGGCGGCTTGTGCCTCCGGCCCCTCTATTGGGGCCGCGGACAAGGGGCCGGCAGAAGAGTCGTCAAGCAGGTACCACCGACAAAGCCATATCCGAATTTCAACAACGATTTGTGCAATTTGTAGCAAAGGTACAAAAGCCGATTTGGCATGTGGTTGGAAAAGCTGCAGGAGCGTGCCCAGGTCTGAATGGACCTCTTCGTACATGGGCAGTGGCCCCGCACAGCTTTCCGTCAGGTCCGCGCCAGAATAATACCTGTGCGTGGACACATCTTAGGTGAGTCGATGTAATTTTCCATTTGTTTTTCTTCGCTACGAATGCAAGATGAGATGTGGGTGGGGAAGGAGTCTTCTGTGATGGCAACGTACCCAGACGTCTAGCTAACTATTTTCCTACGAAAAACCTACATCTTTTCGGCCGCCGCAAGTAGGAGGAAGGGAGATACCAAGTTGTCGAGAACGTCCAGTCGCAACGATGAGAGCTTGCGCGCTTGGACCTGATGTTGTAGGCCCTGTATGCCTTTGGAAGCATTGCACTGGCCAAGCGCAGGGAAGAAGTCGGCCTTCTCAATGATCTCCATGACCACCTCGGCCAAGACCAGCCCGCACAGGCCTGCTTCATCCTTTCCCTTATCTGGTTTGTCGTCGTCGCTCTCTTTGGCCATCCTGTAAAGTGGTGTGGGAGCGGATTTTGTGTTGTATTCAACCTCCTCCTTAATAACCCCAAAAATTGAGGCGCACAGTCCATTCCAGCCACCTAAAGGACGCAGCACATACATTGTTTGGCGGCAGCGTTGGCTTGGTATTGTGCGAAAGCTTCTGCCGCAGACCTCGACTGCTTTGCTTTCGGGGGAACGAAAGAGCGAGCAATCAAAAATAACCTGCTGCCGTTTAGCTTTACGTCTCGTATTGTATCCAAGCGTTTTACGCGACCAGAGAGCTCTAATCCGCACTGTTTTACCCAATACTACAACAAATGCACAGGCCCGGAGCTTCGAAGGCCGAGTTTTTACTAGTGCAGGGCGTGGGGGAATGGTAAGACCAAGTACCCCTGCCACCATCTCATATCTACTGGTGTGCGTCATCATGTTGCTGCTGCATGGACGGGGAGCGATTGCATTTCAGAGGCTGGTAGGGAGAGGCCTTCCTGGTTCTGGCGCCCGAGAGACGGCTAGACGTGTCGAGCGCGGTAGTTTCGTGCACCGGATAATGGTACCCTCGACCTTGGGCGGCACTGCCAGCGTCAACGGTGGTCCATCCCCGGGGCGGTATGAGCACGAGGCCATCGAGCCCAAGTGGCAAAAGTACTGGGAGGACAAGAAGACCTTCAAGGTACGATTCCCCACTTCTTGGACGCATGAAAATAGAGATGATTATGCTTTCTGCGTTGCATTTGAAGATGGCAGGCTGTGTCGACTTTCGATGGAGGGTGGCTTACAAGCTCCCACACTCACTGTAGATGTATATGCACCCATCTCCCTATTCCCTCCCTCCCATTCCTTCAACAGGCAGTACGGCGACCAGGCAAGGGCAAGAAGTATGTGCTAGACATGTTTCCCTACCCCTCAGGTTCCGGGCTTCACGTGGGTCATCCAGAGGGCTACACGGCCTCCGACGTTATGGCCCGGTACTGGCGCATGTGCGACCTCGACGTCCTCCACCCCATGGTCAGTGTAGAGAATGCATGTTTCCCTCATCTCCTGGCTTTGACATATTTCGCATTATCTAATTTCGCTAGACAGTTTGTATCTCTGTGTGTCAACTGTGAATGGTGGTGCACCTTGTTTTACCCATACACGTACCCACCACCACCATCCTATCACCTTCTCCTTCTTTTCTCTCCCCGCCACAACATACAGGGATGGGACTCTTTTGGTCTACCAGCAGAGCAGCATGCTATCAATACAGGCACCCACCCCGGCGTGACCACTTACGAAAACATCGCCAACTTCAAGCGGCAGCTCCAAAGCCTCGGCTTCTCCTATGACTGGTCCCGCGAGCTGGCTACCACTGATTATGAGTACGTCCGTTGGACTCAATGGATCTTTCTCCAACTCTTCAAGAGAGGTCTGGCAGAACAAAGCTCCGTCTCGGTAAATTGGTGTCCGGCTTTGGGCACTGTCCTGGCTAATGAGGAAATCATCAACGGGAAGAGCGAGAGGGGTGACCACCCTGTGGAGCGCCTCCCCCTCCGGCAATGGGTGTTGAAGATCACTGACTATGCCGAGGAGCTTGAGAAAGATTTGGAAGGTTTACAATGGCCCGAAGGTACTATGACCGCACAGAAGCTATGGATCGGTCGCTCAGAGGGTGCGAAAGTCGTCTTTACGTTGGCGGCGGCTGAGGAGGGAAAAGGTGAGGTGGAGGTTTTTACCACGCGCCCGGACACCTTGATGGGTGCAACATACGTAGTACTGGCTCCAGAGCATCCATTGGTGGAGCATGTGACAACAGAGGGGCAACGTGCGGCTGTCAAGGCCTATGTGAGGGAGTCTGCGAGCAAGAGTGATCTTGACCGGACGGCCACGGGCAAGGATAAGGGCAAGACGGGGGTGGACACGGGGGCTACAGTCGTGCATCCAATCTCGGGGGAGGAGCTGCCGGTGTGGGTGGCAGATTATGTGTTGTGGGGGTATGGGACAGGAGCTGTGATGGCGGTGCCGGCGCATGATGAGCGGGATCATGCTTTTGCTAAGGTATAAGTGTGTTTATGCGGCTGAGGGATGGCCGGAGGAGAGTGTTTTGGATTCTAGATTGAATTTGATTCGTTATCTGCGAACAAATCTTACGGTGTATCACTCTTTTTTTCTTCATGTTCTTCTTTCCATTTGAACAATAGATTTTCGACCTTCCCATCAAGCAAGTAGTGGCGCCCGAGGGGGCCGTGGAGATGCCACCAATCGAGGAAGGAGCATTTTCTGGGGAGGGCAAGGCCATCAACAGCGGACCCTTGCTGGATGGATTGCCGACGATAAATGCCAAGGAAGTGGTCGTGCAGGAATTAGAGAAGAAGAGCCGGGGCTCAGCCGTTATCAATTATCGATTGCGGGATTGGGTCTTTTCCAGGTACGAGTGTTTTTCTTTATGTTACTACCTTTAAGAACATAACGTGAATGTATTATTATCTCACAACCCATCTTCCTCCTTCTTCTCTCACCTTCGACACAGACAACGCTACTGGGGTGAGCCCATCCCCATCTATTTCCCCGTAGATATGCCCAATCACGAGAAGGGTGACCCACGCAACGACGACCCTCACACCATCCGCTTTGACCAGCCCATCGCCGTGGAGGAATCCGAGCTTCCTTTAAAACTTCCCGAAATGGATAATTTCGCACCGGGCAATGATCCACAAGGCTGTCTGGCCCGTGCGAAGGACTGGCGGTATTTCAAGAAGCCTGACGGGAAATGGTACGCGCGAGAGACGAACACCATGCCTCAATGGGCGGGCTCTTGCTGGTACTACCTCCGGTTTACCGACCCCACCAACACGGAGCGCGCTTGGAGTGAGGAGGCAGATCGTGATTGGCTCCCAGTGGATCTTTACGTCGGTGGGCAAGAACATGCGGTACTGCACTTGCTTTATGCGCGGTTCTGGCACAAGTTTTTATTCGATGAAGGCTTGACCAAGCACAAGGAGCCATTTCAGAAGCTGGTCCATCAGGGGATGATTTTGGGGAGCGATGGAGAGAAGATGAGCAAGTCTCGGGGCAATGTGGTCAATCCTGATGATGTTGTGAGGGAATTTGGCGGCGATGCCTTGCGGTTGTATGAGATGTTTATGGGGCCCCTGGAAGCGGTCAAGCCTTGGCAGACTGCACAGGTGGCGGGTGTGGTCCGCTTCCGTGATAAGATTTACCAGCTGGTAAAGCATAGGGATATATCTGAAAAGCCCGAGGCGATGGACAATGAGACGCTCCGTCTCATGCACAAAACCATTAAGAAGGTTACACAGGACGTGGAGACGTTGTCGTTTAACACGGCCATCTCCACCATGATGATTTTTGCCAATCACCTCTCGGGGATAAAGGGTAGGGCTTTGCCTCGTGCCGCGGTTGAGAACTTGGTTTTGATCGTCTCACCGTTTGCACCCCATTTAGGGGAGGAGTGTTGGGAATTACTGGGTCATCAAAAATCGCTTTCGGGCCATGCCTGGCCTCAGTACCAGGAGGAGCTGACAGTGGATGATGTGGTGACGTTGGGCGTGCAAGTCAATGGAAAGACCCGGGGGGAGATCTCTGTGGAAATCGATGCCAAGGAATCAGATATTGTAGCGTTGGCGACAGCCCAGGATAAGGTGGCTAGTTTCTTGGAGGGAAAAAATATCGTGAAGGTCATATATGTGCCAGGCCGCATTTTGAATATTGTCGTCAAGTAGAGAAATGCGTGTTATGTAAGAGCAAAGGACACTTCGGTTTTGAGACAACAGATGGGGGTAGGGAGGCAGACAGGAAAGAAATGGAGCAAGGCTCTCTCGTCTTGTATTTATTCGTAGTTGTGTGGCCGCGCAATTGTAAAAGCCCACACACATGCCTCGCGGGCCATGCGAGGAAAAAGAGGAAGGAACAAAATGAATTCAAAGGTACGCGACAGAATCAGAAATAAGAATGAATTATACTTGCTTGTCTAAATGACTGTGTATTTTTGATTAAAGCCGCTTCTCACATTTCGTCCTGCCGATTAAATTAAATGTCTGCTGAAACAGACATCTCGCTCTCGAGGACTCCTCTTCTCACTGTTAATCACTCAAAAGCCTAACTACGAAAACAAGTCCACGAATGGATTCCTCCGTCTCACCTCCTTGTCCACGCTCAGAAGAAGCGGGGCCAAGAACTGCTGCAGCGCCAACCCACCTACGAGGCCCAGTCCCTGTGTCCAGGCCTGACTGCCAGGTACAATGCCCCCAATCATCCTCATGTAGTCCCCCACGGCATCGTCAGCGAGCACCATAGGCTGTCCCATACTTGAAAACGACGACGGAGACAAGTCAGCGCGAACATCCTCCTCGTCACCTCCCCCCCGTCCTCCGAACAACCGACGGGACCCACGAATCGTCCTCAAATTCACACCCCGGTTATCGGGAATCTTGGCCATCCGTTTCGCCACCTCAATCGCGCGCCAAACACCCCCCTCTGCGTCCACTAAGCCTAACTTCCGTGCATCCTCTCCCTTCCACACCCGCCCCTGAGCCACAGCATGCGCTTGGTCCCAGGTCATATTCCGGCAGAAAGCTGCTTTTTGAACGAAGTCCTGGTAGCTAGACTGCACATCCGTCTCAAACAAGGCCTTTTCCTCCTCTGAGGGCAAGCGGCCTGGCACGAAAAATTTGCTATATTTACCAATCCCAATCGCCTCCTCATTCAAGCCTAGCTTCTTATACAGCTCCTGGAGCTTGAATAAAACAGCCACCACGCCAATCGAGCCCGTTATAGTCGTGTCTTCCGCCACAATGGCACTACACCCCATGCTCAAAAAATAACCCCCCGAAGCAGCGACGTCCACCATCGACGCAACTACCGGCTTCACTGACCGCAGCTTCAAAATACGCCGCCAAATCAATTCACTGGTCAATGCATCCCCACCAGGCGAATCCACGCGCAGCACTACTGCCTTGACATTCCGATTTAGCTCTGCCTGCTCCAACAAATCCACCAACCCACGTGCATTAATCGCACCGTTGGCACTGATCTCTCCCCCGGCATTGATGATAGCAATACAAGGGCCACGAACACCAGGCAAGCCCGGGAGGATACGTCGGCCCCGCCCAACGGCCTTGAGGAAGGAACGCATGGCAAAGAGACGGGCAGGGCGCTCTTTCAAACTAAATGAGAATCGGCGGCTCCGGTGCCGAATCGCAATCATTTCCTTTACTTGGTCGAAGTAGAGGGAGGCCTGTTTGTTGTGTGTGTGGCAAGCGAGGAGAAAGAAAATGTTTATGTTGAGAATGCGTGTGTGCGCGAGGGTACATTTGGAAGAAAAGCAGCTGGCAAGCAATGTATTCTCAATAAAATCTTGAAGTTAAAAGAAACGATCAGTGGACACAATACATATAATATGCCGTAGCCGGCTCGACCCGACTTTCCTGGGGAAAACGTACCGTAATATACTTGCGGTAAGCCAGACGCATGGGGTCCGTACATGGATTCTCCCAGAGATCCATTATCTCCTCCCTAGACTTCTGCAGATCCGCCTCCACACTCTTTAGCCAAAACTCGGCCGTCTGGTTCATGAGCAATGACTGGACCATGCGAAATTCTTCGGTGGAATTGCGGCGGTTGATGGTGTCCCCCGCGCCCTTGTAGGCCCCGATTCGCACCACTACGGGCTCCACGCCCACTTCGTCGAAAACTCCGCGAAGAAAATTAGTTGTCTGGGAAGGAGGAATGGGCCGAGGGAAAGGTGATGGTCAGATTAAGTGATGAAGCAAAGGCAAGTACAAAGGTTGATAAATAAGAGTGCGTACCAAAAACAGCGAAGTTTTTTCTTTTCATCCATCCCCCCTCCTTCCCTTTTTTCTACTATGTACCGTTGAGAAGCCCTGCAATCGCAAGTTACCACCTGGTGGTATGTATATCTGTTGTTATTGAATCAAAGGTAGATGAGAAGGAGAAGACGGTCATAATCAATACCATCGACATCACCCACCCGCACTGCCCTATTTCTACTGTCCTTCCGTACCTCATCACACCCCAGCGCTAAGTAGTATTCCTTCTCCGCGCCGCCATCCATGTAAGCAACCAAATTTTTGCCGCTCGCCTTGAAATAATCCATCGACCGCCGCAACTCCACAATCTTGGCGTATCCACAGCTCAACGGGCCAATCTTCAAAATTAGAGCCTTGACGCGCGGGTCATGCGCAGCTTTGATCAGCGGTCCCACAGGCTCGAGCCATCCGATCGGTGGCTCCTGGAACAGCTTGCCCAAAGATGGAGGGCCCTCATCCGTAAGCAGGGCTAAATCCTCGCCCTTGACGCTGGCCACCACCACGCATCCCTGCGGGACAGCCTTGGCAAAGAGAGGGAAAGGCGCAATGCGCCGCCGAAACCCCGCATTCAGTTTGGAGAGCCACCCCGGCGCTCGAAATTTTAATGCACGGTCTTCCTCTGCAGGGACTTCTAGGACGTGCGCGCTGGGTTGTTGTAACCACGACACGTTCGACGCAGCACTCTCGGCACTGCCCAGCCGGCTGACGAAAAGGACCGGACACTCCTCGCCCAGGCCCAGCTGCCGTTCCGGCAGCGAAAGTTCAGTAAGTTGATTTTTGGCCTCGAAGGCCTCTGTTGCGTCTTGAAGGTCTCCCCTGACTTCCTCCACCGGCGTGGCCATGATGGCCTTCTCCACCCTACCGCGGCGCGGTGCGGCCACGGGTGCGAGCCAGGGCATCCGGAATACGTCCTTATCTTGCAAAGGTTCGACGCCGCTTAGGGTAAAGTTAGCCTCGCCGCCCAGTGTTTTCACAACAGGGACCTCACTGGAAGGGATTTTGAACGATAGACGCGTACTCGATGCACCACTGCCAGCGCGCCAAAGGTTCAGGCCGGTGGGCTGGAACGCGGCTGTCCATGGGGCCAGCAGCACCAGTACGAGACCACCGCGGAAAGGTCGGCATCTTATGGGTCTCCTCCAACTTCCTTTTCTGGATTGGGTGTGATGTGTCATCGTCATGGCGAGCTCCACAGGTGAACACGAGCACGTGTGTCGAAGCCCCAGCGACCCTCAGGCTGCGTGGTGCACGTCGAGTGCCAGTGCTGTCGTTTGTAATGACGGTATAGCGCTAGTGAGTCCTCTTTGTCAATCTTCAGTACATGCAGTCCACGGTATGGTAAGCCACTGCACACACGGCATTCTAGACTCTGACCGAGGTGTATGCCCCTTGCTCTGACTGGGCGGTGAGGCTGTCGGCATCATTATTGGCGAGCCTCTCCGAAGAGTCCAAACCTGGTTTTTCAACTGGTCGATTTTGCGAATGTCAAAGTGAGGGAGGAATGGCTGAATGCAAGCCCTGGTGTGCTACTCTACTCTCGGCTCCCACTGCTCCGCACACTTGCTTACCCTACAGGTGTTTTGCGAGACGCCCCTCGTGTCCGATCGCGTTTTTTGTATTTCCGCTTTACAAGCGACAACAGTGTATCGGCTCCCGTGGCACACAGTATTGGTTTGCCGACCACAACTCCAATCAGCATCACTAGCGCAAGGTCAAGGTAGGGATGTCTGATAGAAGAGCATTGTGTCAAAAACTTTAGCCAGAAGCCCGTCAAGATCTAAAATATTTTCGTCTCACCCCTCAACTAGTCCATCATCGTATCTGACACACTATTTCGGAATAGTATTAGCAGCAGAATAGGCGTTTAGAGCATGAGTTGTCACCCGGGGAATGGAGCAGGCGAGCTAATGCCCCTGCTACATGCGGGGGTTGGCACGGCGAGAGGAAGCGGGGCCGGTGGTGGCGGGGTCTATGGGGGAACGTCAACCGACGGCGGCGGGCCAGATTTGGCATCGACAGTATGCCATCAAAGTTCGATTTTTCATTCGATGGGCAAAGGCTCCTTAATGGTGAGGGTTGGAAAGATTGAGGAATAGGAATTAAAGTGGATGTGAATCTGCAATGTTATAAATTTAATACGCCTCCGTCATCATCTAAACCATATATGCAGGGCAAACGAAAACGCGGGACCTCAGAGATCCTTCGACAGACGCGTCGTCATCAAACTTATTGTAAGTGCTAGGAAGTAAGGATATGAGGAAGATTTCAAGGTGCTCTTTTTCTCTTGACGTGTCTGTCTGCTTGGGAGCGTTCGAAGGGTTCAATATACGAAGACTACTGACGGATGCCACTGACTTTTTTTTTACAATATCTTCTCGCCGCTTTCAGTGGCTTTCTTTTTGTTTACGACCCTGGGCTTCATCCTCTTTGCCGCACTCTCGAGAAGCGGGTGGGCTTTAGGTCGCATCATCAGCACCTCTATTCTTATGCCTGAGAAGGTGCCTTGCCCGCCAAAGATGACTGAACTGGGCCCCGATGCCAAGTGCGAAGCTTCCGAGCTTGTCATTTTCACAAGTCGGATAAATTACGGTACGAGCGCACTGATTCATGCCCGTATATGTTTTACTGATATATTGTTATACATAAAAAAGAAACTCACGTACACATTTTTCTCTCCCGCCCTCCCTCTTAAACCCCACAGGATTGTTCGGTGACCTGAAATATGAAACAACCTCCGAAGTCTCCATTGACACCCGAGCAAAGACCCCGGGTGGGATGACCCGGACGTGGCTGGAAAAGAAGAACACCCTCGTTTCTAGCGACATCCAACCCTCCTTCGAGCACTGGTACGTGTTTTGCGTCAATTTTTGTCTTTGTGTTGAGGTGTGTTTACATATGTTCAAACGGAGGCCCATCGCTCGATTCTTTTCTTCAGGGTTGGCGGCTAGGCAGTGCAGAAACCTGAAAGTATACTGATACTAAAACCGCAGTCACGTGCACCTATAAACTTCACCATCCCCAAAATACACGTACTCATGCAGGGCCAATAATTTCCCCGAATATTATGACTATGTTCGCTCAACTCAAGCCTTTGTCGTTGTCAGCGTCCTTGCTACCGTGACAAGCTTGATCTTTCTCAGCTTGATTACCATAGCGCGTCCCGCCCCTATTTGGGTGAGTATTATGTAGGGTTAGGGAAGTAGGGGGAGAGGGGGGAGCACTTATTTGTCTCTCTTTTTTTTGCATGTCACTTATCTATCCAGTGACCCGAAATTCGAAACATCCCTTCAATCATCAATCAAATAAATAGGCACGCACAGACACCTTGACTACGGGTTTTTACGCCCTCCTGCTCTCGACCATCTGCCTTGCCCTTAGCATATTTGCCTGGATGGTAAGTATATCTCTTTTCCCTTGCTGCCACTTTAGCTGGACTCACCTCTGACACAATCATTGACTCTATATCGTTGTGTGTAAACAGGGCGTCCCACTTTCCGCCTTTACGACGGAGTGCGGCCCGTCGTCAGCTTTGCCATCTCTCAACGGGACCGGTATCAGCAGCAGAAGCTCCACGCTCTTTGATATCAGCAGCAGCAGCAGCAATAGCAGCAACGTCGACGCCTCCCTTTGCATCCAACTCGACGGGAGACTGTGCCTGCAGAACTGCTCGGTCAACAACACTGTCATCCGCGGGGGAGGGATGTATGGCCTGGTCGTCTTCTCCTGCCTCCTCCAATGTGTTTGCCTCATGTTTTGGGCCGAATTCCAAGAAGAGGTATTGCGTGGGTATGACCAGACCCCCAGCAGAAGAAGCAGTGCCGCGACGCCTCCCGTCATTGAAACGGGCCCGATACTGCCGACGATGATGGTGTCCTAATGTGTCTCCAAGCACGTACGGTGTTTTATTAATTTTCCTCTTTTTTTTTGAAGTCTGTCAGCTGGGGGAAAGCTGGGTGTCATTAGATAAGGGATGCCCCTCTTAAAAGCGGGATTTAAGCATGCCACTGCCCTTCGTTTCAGTTTCCTATCGAGCTTGACTGAGGATCCATAGAAGGTCGGGGATCTGAGTAATGTGAGTCTGGTGAGTGTGTCAGCAGGTGAGTCGGCGATGGTTGGCGACGCCATAGTAATATATTAAATTGCAGGAGCCACCAGGCATTGATTCGAGGTCCACAACAAGCGATAGGGGGTAAGGGGGATCCATGTCCATGGGGGGTAAGGGGGATCCTGGGTGATGACTTGGGGTTCGATTGTTTTGATTCGAAGTGCACAATCGCCGATCTTTTCGGTGAAAGCGAAGGGGGAAAATCGATTTGATGGATTTGAGCACGGACCATTCCGTCAGATCGTGCTGATCACAACGATTCCATTCTGAGGTATCTAGGGTCAGGGGGACCAGGGGGTTCACCACCTTTCGTCCTTCGACGGTGATGGCAGGACATCATCCCCACTGGACATATTCAAAAAGACAAAACCCACGGACACAAAGTTCGAGGGGACCAGCCGCGCCGCGGCCTCAATATCAGTATCATATGTGACTTATACACCCAGAATAATCGCCAAAGAGTCAAGGAAGAACAAAGATATTAAAATGCTTGCAAATTTTTGATAGTCCCCGAGAAAAGCGACGGGGAAAGGATGCACCTGCTTTTGTGATATCCCGAAAGAGAAATTTTGCATGGGATACAACAATAATACGAGTGTTCTCTGGGCAGTCAATATCGAAATAAATAAATAAATTCCTAAACTGCAATTAAGCAGGGACCGCCCGCTCGCGAAGTGAAGTAGAAAATAAGAAGCGTCGTTTTAATTTCTTGGAAGCTTTCTTTATTGAGTGTTGATCTTCTTTTACACTCCAAATGCTCTCCTTTTTACAACAGCCAAAGGTGACTCAAATAAGGCGTCGAAGGAATCCCCCTTCCTCATTCCGTCCCTCCTATCTTTATTTGTTTGCTCTTGTCTCCCGAGACATCAAATTTGCAACAGGACAAGCAAGGGAGGAGGGGGGGAAGCCTACAATACAGACACCAGCACCCGGTGACTATCCTAGTCATGTCATTCACTTATTTACGCTCACTCACTTCTTCATTCACCCTCTCTGGTTTCGCATCCCGCGCTATAATATTTACAAAGAAATAAACCCCGCCATCATCACATCTTCTTCTACTTGATTCGACTGCTAGCCAGGTCCATGCCCAACCGGCATTGCACATGCAAGTACTCGTCCATTGGCATCTCTTTATTTGCCGGATTTTCTGCTTCTGCACATCCTCCTCCTCGTTCTCCTCCTCCCCCATCACCGGAAAGAGCGACGCCTTTCCGTACAGCGCTAGCAATCGCGGCCGCCTCCTGGGCTAGACGCAGGGATTCCGCAAAATAAGTGTGAGCTTCTGTGTAATCTTTTTCTAAATAGGCCGTCACACCGCAAAAGTAGTTGTTGCGCGGGCTGGTGGCGTCGATCTGTTTGTGTGAGAGGAGGGAGGGAGGGAATGAGGGAGAAAAGGAGGAAGGGGTTAAAAAATAAAAAATCTAGAATCACCCAAGTCAGACTGCAGCATGGATTTTCATCAATCAAGTCAAAATGTCATGATATTTCCTTCCTTGAACGCACCCTATGCGCGGACTGGAAACACTCTTTGGCCTTCTTGACGCTGCGGACGGGTATAGGGGCATTGAGAAACATCATGCCTTGGATGATGAAGGGGGCGCCGCCCTTTAGCTCAGGGTGTTTGGCCACCATCATGTCGATGTTCTTGAAGATGCGGGCTAGTTGAGCTTTCAGGAGGTTAGGGGGGATTTAAAAAAAAGCGTGAGCAAGAGAAACTGAAAAAGGGGACGATGAGGAAGTGCCGACGACACAAAGGATACATAGGGCAGACAACTGGGTAAAACTGGCTGCTCTCGGTCAGGCGATGCTCTTTATTCAAAGTCTCAGGTCATCCCCTGACGTACGTGCAGCTTTGACGACATTCTTAGTCGACACCTCATAACTTAGCGCCTCGGTCGCATAGAGTGCCACGCGGGCGTCCCGGTGGTGGTGGCCTTGCTGCTCCAACCTATCCATGATCCGCATCACCTCAGGAATAAATTCTGTCACTACCTCCTGCTGATCTGGCCTGAGCTTGGGTAGCGAGCCGTCCGCAGACGGGAGCATCCCACCGTTGGTGTACTTACTGTGAGTGGGTGGGAGGGGAGGGAGAGAAAGGACTAAGAAACAGAAGATGGACCTCATTGATGATAGGAGGATATAAAGGCCAATAAATAAGGTGGAGCTTGTCGCTGCCAACCATGAACATATCTCCCTCTACTAGAACACTCCCCGAACTTCCTGCCCTCCCAAAAAGGTACGCACCGAATGTTGAAGATGAGCGCCTCGGCTACCTCCAGCTGCATGTGATGCTCTAACTTCACCAGCGCGCCCGCAAACTCCTCCTTCTCCCGCCCTGCCAGATTTAACAAGCCCTCCAAATGGCTGTTGCCGTGGTGGTGCGGCGTCACCACAAACTCCCGTCGGCGCATGGTAGTGCTTGTAGACCCAACACCGTTCACGTCCTGCTCCTCCACCGGCGGGGACTGAGGCTTCCCACCGCTGTTCCCATTCCTGCTTAGGCCTAAAAAGCATCTCAAGAGCCCCCGAGACCTACCCCATACGCGCGTGTATGCCAATGGTGCCGTCATGGCCATGGAGGCTGGAGACGTTGCTGGCGTTAGCGCCTGTGATGCCCCGTTGCTTACGACAAAACAGCACTGGGGAAGCAGTGTAGCCGCTTGGGCCAAGGTGGACATCACAATAACAGTCACCAGCTTTGCGCAAGCGAATGCTGGTGAATGTCCTATTCTTCTACAAGTCATTATTTGCTGACAAGACGTGCGGGAGATGTTGTGGGAATGTGCGTTTTTGAAAGGCGTCGCTTTGGGTGCTTGATCTCACTTGCAAGCTTCAGCTCCGACGAGATCTGTAAGGTGGGACAACGAGAGGCATAAGTGTGGACGTAGATCAGCTGAAGAATGAAGATAAATCAATATGGCCGCAGTATTTTGAGTGTTGTCAAAGGCTTTGAAAGGCGTCATCTCCGAAAACTTTGAAGTCTTCTTCTTCCTCGGTCCTCCTTCCTCGTCTCTTTCGAGATCATTTGGCCGTTCCTGTACCACACATGCGCCGTCAGCTTGTGCTCGCGGCTTCTGCTTACCAAGCATATTGTTAAGCTGTTTGATGATTGGAAAACACCATGTGCTGCAGCCGTGAGTCACTTTAATGCACTTTTCCAACTTGCTCCCTCCTTTACAACCCTCCATAATCACATTCTTGCTCTCCAAAAAAGCAGAGGCACTTTGAGGCGAGAGATTAGAAGCAACCACGAGTACCCGCAATACCATGGGCAATGATGGAACAACCGAGGACGTGGATGATCTGCGGGAAAGCGTGACTGACCTGCGCGTCGAGACTGGTAAGTTGAGACAGCCTCGATCGAAATTTTTCGACAGGACGGCGGATGATGATGGTGCAGCATTATAGAGCGATGGCGTTCCTGACATGCCCCATCGCTGCGTACCTCTATCTCCTTCCCATCCCTGGTGCTATGTCTGGTCGTTCAGCTCTCTTTTGTGCAGAAGGAGGAGAATGTATGACCAGATCTGCCTCCCTTACTCCAAACATTATCACTCTAGGTCCCATCCCTCCCTGCGTCGCACCCCACCACTCACGTCCTGCTCGCTCTCGTCCCCCATTTTTCAAATCCCACAAATTTATTTCAAACCAGCTTGGCCCGCCCGGCGCGTGCGACAAATCTTCATTGACTATTTCGTCCAAAAACGGGGTCACACGTACTGGTCTTCCAGCCCCGTTGTACCGCATGACGATCCCACCCTCCTCTTTACCAACGCGGGGATGAATCAATTTAAACCCCTTTTCCTGGGTACAGCCGACCCAAAAATGCCTTTATCGAAGTTGAATCGCGCGGTGAATAGCCAGAAATGTATTCGGGCGGGGGGGAAGCATAATGATTTGGAGGACGTGGGGAAGGACACTTATCACCACACCTTTTTCGAGATGCTGGGCAACTGGAGCTTTGGCTCTTATTTCAAGGAGGATGCGATCACATGGGCTTGGGAGTGCTTGATCGACGAGTTTGGGTTAGATCCGACGCGGTTGTATGCGACCTATTTTGGGGGGGACGACAAGCAAGGACTGAAGCCTGACGAGGAGGCGAAGCAGCTCTGGCTCAAGTTTTTGCCTGCCAACCGCGTGCTCCCCTTCGGGTGCAAGGTAAGGATTTGAGGAAGATTGGAAAAACTGTCCCTTTTTGGTTTTGATGTTGGTAGAAGGGGTATTTGTTTTCTCCACTCGAGGAAGTGAGATCTCAACAAATTGGTTAGGAGCAATTTTCTCACTCTCCTTCCGTCCTCCCCACCAACCCACCGTATGTCGCAGGACAACTTCTGGGAGATGGGCGAAACGGGCCCCTGCGGGCCCTGCTCGGAGATCCATTACGACCGCCTGTCTGGGCGAGAAGTGCCGGAGCTGGTGAACATGGATTCGCCGGACCTGATCGAAATCTGGAACATCGTCTTCATTCAATACAATCGGGAAGAAGGCGGCGAACTCCGCGAGTTGCCTAATAAGCACGTGGATACCGGAATGGGTTTTGAGCGCTTAACTTCCATTATGCAGAACAGGCCTTCTAATTACGATACAGATATCTTCTTGCCTCTGTTCGATGCCATCCAAGAACTGACCGGGGCGGCTCCCTATGCGGGCAAACTGGGGAAGGAGGATAAGGAGAGTAAGGATATGGCTTACAGAGTGGTTGCGGATCATATTCGTACCTTGACGTTTGCTATCTCCGATGGCGCGGTCCCGTCGAATGATGGGAGGGGTTACGTTCTCCGGCGGGTGCTAAGGCGAGCGGTGAGGTATGGACAGAAAGTGCTTGGAGCTCCGCCGGGATTTTTCTCGAAGCTCGTTCACGTGGTTGTGAATCAGATGAAGGAAGTATTTCCCGATTTGGAGGAGAAGGAGAAGAGAGTGATGGAGGTACTGGCAGAGGAGGAGCGGGCATTCAATCGGACATTGGATCAGGGGGAGAAGCATTTTAAGAAAGTGGCTGAGGAACTGTTACTCTCTGCAAGTGGGAGTGGGAACGTGGGAAAGGTGAAATTTCCGGCGAAAGAGGCGCATCATTTGTATTCTACGATGGGCTTTCCGATTGACTTGACTGAGCTGATGGCGGAAGAGAAGGGGCTGACGGTTGACAGGGCGGGGTTTGAGACATTGCTCGCGGAGGATAAGCGATTGAGTGCCATGGCGGCGGCGGCCAAGAAGGCCTTGGGGGGGAAAGAGTTGGTGTTGGAAGCGGAGCAGACGGCGTGGTTGCAGAGTCGGGGAGTCGAGATGACGGATTCGAGTTTGAAGTACGTCTGGCATCATGAGCCGTCGGCAAAGGTATTGGCGTTGTACAAGGGCAAGGGGTCGACTGAGGATGGGGTGGGGTTCGTGGACGAGGTCACGGCAGAGGACGGCATAGTCGCAGTCATTCTGAATACGACATCGTTTTATGCAGAGCAGGGAGGGCAGATTTACGATACGGGCGTGTTGACAAATTTGGACGGCACGGACACTTTGAGGGTGGACTCGGTGCAGAGCTATGGAGGCTACGTATTGCATATTGGTCCGTTGGAGTCAGGCGCTTTGAGGGTGGGAGACACTGCGACGTGCATGGTTGATTACGTGCGACGAGCAAATATCGCGCCGAATCACACGATGACACATGTGTTGAATCACGCGTTGAGGCGGGTATTAATGAAGGGGGTTTCTGACGGGTCGGGATTGTGTGATCAGAAGGGCTCGGCGGTGGACGAGGAGAAGTTGCGGTTTGATTTCGCTTGGAATAAGGCCTTGTCGACGGCGGAATTGGCGGAGGTCGAGACGATTGTTAGGGAAAGGATTAAGGAGGAGTTGCCCGTGCATTCTTACATTGCTCCCTTAGAAAAGGCGTTAAATATCAAGGCGCTCAGGCAGGTGTTTGGAGAGCGTTACCCTGACCCGGTCCGTGTGCTGAGTGTTGGGCAGGAAGTGCCTCCTATGCTTGAAGACCCAGCGAATCCAGCGTGGGAGGATAAGTCGGTGGAGTTTTGTGGGGGGACACATTTGAGTAACACGAGGGACGCGGAGCGGTTTGCGTTGATAGAAGAGACGGGCATCGCAAAGGGCATCAGGAGGATCACGGCTGTGACCAAAGACGGGGCAAAGGCAGCCGAGGCACTGGCAGAGGAATTCGCGGGGTTGCTGGCCGTTGCAGAGGGGAAACCGGAGGATGCGTTGGAGGCGGAGGTAAAGATGTTGAGTATGCGCCTGGGCCCCTTGTCGATTTCGGCAGTGGAGAAAGAGAGGTTCAGGACGGGTTTGGAAGCGCTGGTAGTGCGGGTGAAGAAGTATAAAAAGGAGAAGATGGCAAAGAATAGAGAGAAGGCTTTGGGGCGTGTAGTGGAGGTGGCGACGGCGGCGGCGGCTGAGGGCAAGGGGGTCGTGATCGAGAGAGTGGATTTTGGGACTGATGGGAAGATATCGAAAGAGTGTCTGGATAAGGCAGCGCAGGTTCATCCTACTGGATGCTTTTTGTTGGTGAGTGCCGACGAGGACACGGGTAAGTTCGGGGTTTACTCGAGTGTGCCTGTCAAAGAAGCTTCCTTTGATCCGGTGGCATGGGTAGCTGCTGCGATCGAGGGGGCTGGGGGAGGAAGAAGTGGAGGTAAGGCACCTCGAGGGCAGGGAACCGGAGTTGGGTTGGAAAATGTTGAGGCGGCTTTGATGGCCGCTAAAAGGTTTGCTGGTTTGTCTTAATTGTGGGGGTTATAAGGTGGATGGAAGAAATCCCCATAATGAGAGAGTACGCAAGCGAGAGAGGTGGCTGGCAGCAGCAGCAGCAGAAGAAGAAGGAGAAGAAGAAGAAGAAGATTGGGAATAAGCAGTAGCACTAGCGGTTAACCTCTTGAATGCAACGACGACGACATTAACGACAATGCCTTTTTTGGCGGAGAAACATGATCGCGGATTCCCGTCTGACCAGACAAAACAAGAGACAGACAGTAACGCACCACATTAAATTGTACCTCTATGGAAAAATACGGACAATACAAGATAAGTAGTGGAGGGAGGGCGTGAGAGACAAAGAGAGTGCATGTGTGGCGTGTGTGTGTCTTAGTGTGTGTCTGTGATTGAGTGTCACTGAGAAAGAAGTAGGTCCTAAAAAAAATGCAGCGGGACAGAAGGTTAATTTGTAATTGTGCCATTTTGCATAATTTTTGCGGGGATAAGAGAAAGGAAAACGGCGGTACAACCTAGGGAGTGTGGGCGATATTTGATATCCTTCTTCAGCTTCTTTCTCAGTGTGCATCATGCTTTTCTAATGGAAAGGAGCTGCAGGTTTTTATCACTAGTTGGTAATATGGAGAGGGATAGATGAGAGAACAAAATCGATTTCTCTGGGTGTTGCAAGTGGTACGTGTAGCAGACGCAAGAAGATAAGGCTTGAAAAGGTTCACGTAGATCCAGAATAATATGGAAGTCAAACGGATGGCTAGGGTAAAAGGGATGGAGAAAAACAAACGAACAAGGGTCCGATAACGAGGACCAAAAAAAATGCTTGCACCTCCTCCTTCAAGGTGAAAAAGAACAGAAATGAAACATCGATGAAGCCATATTCTCTCTACACATTATCACTGCAAGAGGAGGTCCAAGATGTTTTGTGGTTTGAGGTAATCGTACCTTTTTTTTTTTATTTTCTATTTTTTCCCTCCCTCTCCTGTTGTTTCATCCCGGCGGGAAGAGAGGTCAAGAGAGTGTGGATGGAGGTACCAAAACACATGTCCATGCCCGGGTGCCCTTTCCCCCACTATCCCCCGGGCCTCCCTGACTTTTGTCTCCTACCATTGCGTTGCGTCGCGTCCTCCCCCCCGGGTATTTTCTTCCACCTTCCTTTTGTTTTTTTGGGGGGGCTCTGAGGGTGCGGGGAACATGTCTTTCTGTTTTTACAAGTGTGCACGTGTGTCTGTTTATTTTCGGCCGAATGTGCGAACAGAGAAGAAGATTAATGTTATTCCCTTTAATCGTCAGTACGGCCCCCACACGAGGAACCACGCACTAGAAGGGGAAAGGGGAAGATGGAAAGGGTGCCACGATCGGGACGCCTCTCTCTTCAATGCAAAGACGGCCACTTTCTCTCTGTCTCTTCCCCCACACCTACAAGGTCAATTTTTCTTCATTCCCTCTCTCTTTTCGATCCTCCTTTTTCCTTGTTTTCATTTTCACCGAACCGTCTCTCCCCTCCTCTCTCCCTCCCAGTCTAGCAGCACCCCGACGACGCACCCGGCCCGCCCACCGCTGTGGAGGGCGTCAGCTTTGTCCCCCCCGTTTTGGAGCCCACCGGTTGGGTCTTCATCCGTGCTTTGATTTGAGAGGCCATGGTCAGGAAGGCCTTTTCGACATTGGTTGAGTTTTTGGCGGAGGTCTCAAGGAAGGCGATCCCTAAGGAGTCAGCAAATTCCTTGGCGGCTTCCGTGGAGACCACGCGCTTGGGTTCCAGATCGCTCTTGTTGCCGACGAGGAGCTTGTTGACATTCTCGGAGGCGTAGCGATTAATCTCGTGGAGCCACTGCTTCACGTTGTTGAATGACTCCTACGCACAGGCGCATGGGGGGGAAAGGGGGGAAGGATGGAGGCAGGGAGACAATAGATGTAAGCACCAGTACCACACAAAACTGCACGATTCTTTGTCTAATCTTCTTTAAATTTTATATTTGTATATTACCTGGTCAGTCACATCGTAGACCACGATGATGCCGTGTGCGCCTCTGTAGTAGGAGGAAGTGATGGTGCGGAAACGCTCCTGCCCGGCCGTATCCCACTGATTAAAAAGCAGGAGTAAGAGAAAAGGGAGGAGCAATGAGTGCAGGAGAGGGTAAGAGAAAGTAAGAGGGGTTACTATGTGCAGCTTATGATTTTGAAGATAAGATTTATTTAAAGTAAGCGCATGGAGACAAATCATCGTATATTAAACAAACACACTTCCTTCCAAATCTCCCTGCTCCCTTTTCAGACCTCCCACCCCCAACCCCCCTTGCACGTACAATCTGCAACTTAATAGTCTTCCCCTCCAGCTCAATGGTGCGGATTTTCTGCAAAAAGAGTAAAGGTGGAGAGATACAAAGGCATGAGAAAGAAGGTGTGGCGAAGAGCTTGAAGCACAACGGCACATGATCCACCCCGATACATAAAACCGAGGCAAGCCGGTTGTGGCCAGGCAAACACTTCAATCGTCTTCACGAAGCATCTTATGGAGCATGCTATGTCAACAATTTGAACAAGCTTGTCCTACCCCATCCACCCCAAACACCCAACCCCTTCCCCGCACTCACGAAATCGACACCGATGGTGGAAATGTAGCTTTCTGTGTATGTGTCGTCCGCAAAGCGCAACAGCAAACAGGACTTTCCTACACCTGAGTCTCCAATCAGCAGGAGCTTGAAGAGATAGTCGCTGTAATGAGAAAAGAAAAAGGGGGCGATGAGTAGGTGTCTCGAAGAACGGGCGGGAAGAAGTAGGGGTCAAGCAATGCACTTACTATTCCGCGTTCATGGTTAGGAGGCAGATACGGCCTTGAAGCTCAAAGATGTCCTCTTCCTGTGTGTGTGCAGGTGTGTCAGGGTGTAGGCTGTGTTAGTCGCGTGCTTCGGCGGGGGTAAGGGAGACGCAGCCCTCCCAGAGCGGGACGAGAGTGTGAGGATGATGTTCCAGTTAGATAGAAGCAACGCAAACAATCCCTACAGTCTCCGCCAATTAGCTGCTGTTGTCATTTTCTTTAATGTTTGCCCGTGGGCTAGGGTATGGCGTGGCGTTTTATTGCTTTCCAAAACGAAGAAGAGAACGTCTCTCGTCTATATTGCCATTATCTCGTTACAGACGCATAGCTGTAACAGCAATCAAAGCCAAGTCATACACGTTCCAGGCGTCTCAGGGCCATGTCCAAATCCCAGACACTGCGAGGCACAGGTTCAAGCTGCCGCCTTGGTGGTGCGGGCTAGGCTTGCGGCATGAAGAAATGGACCTGGTCTTACGGGGGGCGTCATCACAGTAGCGAATCAACGCGTCTGCTTCTTCGTTTTCCAAGAACTCCCGGAGGGCTTTTCACAAGTTTTTTGGGGAGAGACCCTCGGAGAGGAAATAAAAAGTGGGGGAGGGGGTGTTGGAGTGGTTGAGTGGAGTTTGTTGTTATTACGGTATATCCGGAAATAACTGGGAACCTTAATGCCCAAATTAATGTTGGATGAGGTATACATATGGCCTCTGCCTGTCGCCGCGACGGATGCGACATCCGACGGTACTCGACGTGCCATTAACCTTCTCTCGTTTCTTCTTCCTGCGCACATGCACACAGGGCTTAAATAGTGCAGGGACTCGTACGAGAAATTCTCTCCCTTCTAGCTAGTCGTCATAGGCAATAACTAGAGCAAATCATGAAGCCTCCCGCTGCCCTCGACCCCATCATGGACCTCGTCTCGACTTTCCCTGTGCTGACGGCCATCTGTGCCACTATGCTTTTACTGATAGCCATTGTGCAATCCTCCACGACTGTCTCTCACTTTTATCCGTCCTCCTTTGAACTCTCCACCCTGTATGGCAAACTCATTGTCTCGCCCCTTTATAAAAACTGGCGGTGGAAAAGTCAACTCAAGAAGGACATGAAGCTGAACCCGCACCTTGAATTCAAGCTTCCTTTCGAGGCAGATACGGCCAATGTGCAAGCCTACGTTGACATGCTTGGTTTGCAAGAAAAGGCGGCGCCAACAGAACTGCCTTTCGCTTACGTTGCTTCGTGCTTTTTGTACCCGACTGTATGTCTTTTGAGTCAACGCCGGTACCTGTTCCCCGTCCTCGGGGCCATCCACGTCCACAATTTTTTTAGATGGGAGCCTCTGAAAAAGGATGAAAAATTCGAAGGCTTTCTCAAGGTACAAGAAACGGTGAATTTTACCAAGAAAGGCGTAGAGGTGACTTTTCCCCATCTCCTGCTCAACTCCGAGGGAAGGGAGGTCTGGCGATCGACAACGACGGTGTTGGTGCCTTGTCGCAACAAGCTTTATGACCGTACGAATGATACCGCAGCAGCAGGGGTAGCAGCAGCACCACCGCCGACGAAACGTGTGGGCTTGGTAGAGGAGTATCAAGCACAGGGCCTCAAGCCTGTGTTGGTGCGCGAGAAGACGTTTAAAACGAAGAGCGATACGGGGAGGCGATTTGCGGAAGTGGTGCAGGATTACAATCCCATTCATTTGTTCACTGTGACAGCTCGGTTGTTTGGATTTAAGAGGGCGATTTGCCATGGGATGTACGTGGGGTCGTTGGCAATGGAGGAGGCGATGGATGTGTGGAGAGGAGAGGTAGGAAAGGGGGAAGGAGTGATGGAGGCTGATGTAAAATTCATCCGGCCCTGTTTTGTCGGGGATGCTTTCCGGGTGAAAATTTTTAAAGTGGAAGATAAGAAAGAAGAAACGGGGAAGAAGCTGGTGGTGGTCGTGACACAGGAGGGAAAAGAGGAGACATGTCACTTGCAGGCCACTGTGAGGGCGGCAAAGAAAAGTTGAGTGGAGAGATGAGCATGAAAGATGAATTGAAAAAAGTGAGGGTATTTAATACTAAGCTTGAAATGGTCGTTTGCTTTTGTGCTTGTTTTTCTTCTTGGTTGTTCATCCTCGTGTCTAGGGGCTCTCGGTGCTCTTTCTCGGGCGGTTACAAAGGGAAAGGCTTGCTTCTTTTTCTTGCCAGTTACGGTGCTCTTTTCTCTTGGCCCTTGAGTGTGTGCTCACGCGTACGGTCTTCTGCATCTTCATCTTGTCGCTCCTTCCATTTCTCTCACTCAAATATCAAAAACATAAATACGCCTTTGTAATTGCTCGCAGTGATTACCCTTCTTGCCTTACCGCAGGTAGTGGTGGTTCCTGCTCGGCCTCCAGCTCTCGCTCCTGTTCCTGCTCCTGTAGCTCCTTCTGCAAATTCACGTCCACCACATTCACCTCCTGCCCTTCCTCCGCTCTCCGACCAGCCTCTTTTTCCATCCATCCCCCCACACCCACGCCCCCGCCGTTCCCAATAATCATCGCGCGGGTAGCATCCGCAATATGAGGAGCTGGGGCCTTGAATACCGACGTCCCATTACTTCGACAGCATTTCTGCGGCAATCCATGCAAGTACCCGTGGCCAATCTTTTTAAGGGGGAGGCGCGATAAAATGAGAATTAGAATAGGGAAGGCGGGGGTTAAGTGCAAGAGAGGGAGGGGATATCCACCAACACACACACATACACTCACCTCGGCCCCTAAACATCCACGCCCCCCCCATTTGAGATTAGGCATCAAGGTGGCAGTCCGAACGGTATCGGTCTCGGTGTTGTAGACGTAGAAATCGATGGTTTGCTCCAGGTTAAGGCCGAGAATTTCTTCCAGCACGTCTGGGTCTGTAATGGGGAAGGAGGGAAGGTGGGAGGAAGAGATCAAGTGTTAGGATGGCAACTACAAAAATTCATGAGGCTTGAAAACGCATAACTCTTAAAAGACAATAGATTTATATAGAATATGGGTGGCTTGCTTACCCTTGAACACTGTCTCGGCCGTGCCCAGCAAGAAGTCGGTCATGGGCTGGAGGCCTGCTAGCTCCGCGGGAGAGTTGGGAACCACTTCCAGGACTCGTACGAGGTGCTCTTCAGACTGATCGTAAAAGTCGAATCGGATCGTGACACCTGTTGATAAAATGAAAAAAAAGGGCGGGATGTTGGGGAAGGAACATGAGTGGGACAACGAGAGGGGGAAGTAGGAGGGATGGGCTTTGCTTTTTTGGGAACATACCTAGCATGCCTTGACCGTCCCACTTCTTGCTTGGGGTTAGAATTACATCTGTTATATCGTAAAAAGAAGGCAATAGTCATCAAGTGGCATATTCTCAATCAATAACCCCTTCAGGCTCATAGCTCGCTCTCTCTCCGTACCTCGCAAACTTTGACTCTTCGAGTTGTAGATCTGCAGGGTGAGTGGGCGGCCTTCGAATTCTCGGATTAAGTCTATGAAGGTATCGTCTACCCGCTGTTATTTTGGATTATGGGGGAAATATACGAATGTATGTCAGCCGAGCGGGGAGTCTCTAGTTTCTACAACCCTCCTCCTCGAGCTTTATCAACACCATGCCCTCAACATGCCCCTTTTCCGTACTGTCCCACCACTTACGCGCAAGGGAAAGTTGTTGGCCATAACGATAAAGTCAAAGAACGACACCAAGCCCGCCGACGCAGCCGGAGAGCCGGCTTGCACGCCCAGCACACGATAGCCGCAATCGTCTTGGCCATCGCCCTTCGGGGCGGGAGCATGCTCGCCTGCGGCCGACGCTGACGTCGCGTTGCCCATGCGCTTTGGTTATTGGTCTCGCAGTGATAATAGGATGCACACGATGCTGTAGCTTATCGATTGCAACGCTAAATTGTGCGCTGATGCCTTCCAAGCGTGAGGTCGAAATGAGCAAGCTTTGCGAGTGAGATGATGCTCGCAGCTGCTCTCTTCGGCACTCCGTCCTGTGTTTGTGTTTGGCGTTGGACAGGAAAATAAAGTAAGCCCACGAACTGTAGAGATTGTGGTACCTAGGAGCGAGAGGGACAAGGGTATGCCCGCAGTGTGACTGGCCGCTAGACACGCACTCAATTCGCGCCAACGGCCTTGCTGGCAGGCCGTTTCATAGTGCGGGGTCGTATACGGCCCCCTTTTCTTCCGCGTTTTCCCAGAGAAGACATTTTTACTGGTGAATAGTACATGCTATATTTAATTGTAGCTTTATTGTGGCTGAAAATATACGATCATTGACGAGGGGAGTAAGGGTTGCTGTCGGAGCGAGGGAGGGAGGGCCAAAAGAAAATGACAACCCTAACACACCCAAAACGCTAAAACGATGCTCAAGTATAATTCATACAGATCTTCAAAAACGTGGGTTGTTTTGCTCACTGGGAAGCCTTGTAATATGTCTCTTTCTTAACTTCTCTCTAAACTTGCCCTCTCTCTGGACAACCTGCGTAGCACGCCTCTTGCGGCCCCCCTTTCCCTCCGCTTGACGACTCTACTATTTCGACGCGAAAAGCACGCCATTTCGTTGTCTGCTGCAATGCCACAAATCCTCTAATTGGTATCTTATGATCTTACAGTCTTACAGGCCACGTCTTGGAACACTAAGTCTTCGTCTGTCAAAATCAGCGTCGCCTCCGCCATGGTCCCTCTCTCCACCAATATGTTCCATAACACGTACCAAGCGGGCTTCCTGTCCATTTTCTACTCAATTGGAAGCAAGCCCTTGCAGATATGGGATTCCTCGGTACAAAACGGGTACATTAAGCGCATTACGGATGAGGACATCCAGTCGTCCGTGCTGGAAATTGTGGGATGCAACGTCTCCACTACTTTCATTCAGTGCCCGGCCGAGAAGAGCAAGACGCTGGGCATTAAGCTGCCATACCTCATGATCGTCCTTAAAAATGTACGTTTTTGAATGACAAAATAACTGTTTGTTGTTATTCCAGTATTATTGTGGCTCTTTCCCGCTCATAAGCTTCAAAAATAGACTTCTTTTCATGAATATTCGACACCCGAATCCACCTCCGTCCAACAGCTGAACAAGTACTTCACCTTCGAAGTGACCATCCTAGACGACCAGAACATCCGCCGCCGTTTCCGAGCTTCTACCTTCCAGTCCTGCACGCGCGTTAAGCCTTTCATCTGCACTATGCCCATGCGCCTCGACGACGGCTGGAACCAAATTCAATTTAACCTTGCCGACTTCACCCGACGCGCCTACGGGACCAACTACGTCGAGACGCTACGTGTGCAAGTCCATGCGAACTGTCGCCTCCGTCGAATCTACTTCTCTGACCGCCTATACACCGAGGAGGAGCTCCCAGCTGAATTCAAGGTCTTCCTTCCCATCTCCCAGCACGAAAAGGCAGCTATGGCGGCAGCGGCGGCGGCCCTGAAAAAGGATAGGGCAGGGCGAGCTATTGAGCAGCAGCAGCAGCAGCAACAACAGCAGCAAGAGGAGGAGGAGGAAAAGGACGAGAAAAAGATGGTGGTGCCGGCAGCAGTGGAGGCAATCAAGTTGCTGCATCGGCTGGTCGGGCAGCAGGGTGAGGGAGAGCTGGTGGAGCAGTTTGGGGGTAAGAATGGGGAGGATGCGATTCCTGTCCCTGCAGGAGGCGTGTAAGGAAAAGAAATCAGGCTGAAAGAGTATTCATTTGCTTTAGATGTAATGTGCTCTATTTAATTTCTTGCACATATTATTATTTAATTACTTAAGCGCGACATTTTGCGCCTATCTCTTTCTCTTCACCACCCTTCAAACTGTCCTACTCCCACCTTGGGACTCTCCCCTTCACCAGGGCCTTGCTTCCTGTCCTCAAATGCTTCCTCATATGCCTCTCCCACTGGATCCAATTCCTGCACTGCTCCTCCTCCCAAGCCTAACTCCCCAACCTCCTCCCCTCCTCCCAAAGACAACCCCACCTCCCTTTCCCCCTCCTCCTTCGTCATTTCCATCAGCTCCCTTCTCCGCTGTCGTCTCCTCCGCTCCTCCTCTTTCGCTTCCCTCCCCGCCATCTCTGCCGCTGCCAAGGCCGCCTCCCCTTCGTCTATCTCAGGAGGAACCTCAAGGGTGACAGGTCCAAAATGCCCTTTCCTAAAATCAGACATCAGTCGATCTGCAGCGGAATACAGATTCCCCCTGTACAGCTTTGCAGCCAATGCATGCAAAAACTCCTCTCCTGTTAAAATCCAAGGGTCAAGTTGGTACCGTTGCTGGAGTCTGGAGAGGTCTACGTAGCCTGGGCGGCTTTCGTGGACGCGACAGAGCATGTTTATCAGCTCGCCCGCGACTACTTGGACGTCGTAAGACGCTTGTCCAATATCATTGCATACCGCTAGCTTGAAAGCAGTGTTTTGGTCCACTTGCTTCGCGGGAATAATTCCAGGGGAGTCTAGCAATTCCAACTCGTCTTCTTTCCGGGAACCGCCCATCGCAGCCGCTCCCAAACGAACCCAGGAAATGCGCTTGGTCACACCGGGCATATTCTTACTCTTGGCCAGCTTCCTTCCGATCAGCTTATTAATGATCGCAGATTTACCGACGTTCGGGTATCCGATTACAGCTACTCGGATGCTGCGTGGCAGGAGGCCAAGGCGGGCCCGCCGCTCATTGACCGCGGCGCCTGCCTTCAGCGCAATCATTTTGAGACGGTGTATGTCTGTGCCTTGCCTTGAGTCGACAAACACCACAGGGACGCGCGGTTGGCCCATTCGAGAGGCGGCCCGGGCAGATTTGACGTAAAAGTCGCCCCATTCTTTCATGGCGCCAGCGGGGGCCATGTCTTTGCGGGTCATAGCTACGATTAATGGCCGTCGGCCAATCCATTGCCGAACCAAAGGATGAGTAGTAGAGGTAGGGATGCGGGCATCCCGTGCCTCGATCACCACATCTACGAGCTTCAAAAAATCCTGCAGCTCCCTCTCAGCCTTGGCGATGTGGCCGGGGTACCAGTTGATGTTGTGCCGGGAGATGGAGACGCCTTCCTCGTCGGGCCTCAGGCCGTACTCGGGCTTGAGGATCTCGCCGCGCTTTCGCCCGCCAGCGCCAAGGGTTGTTAAGGATGCCGTATTGCCCGGCAGCACAGATCGTAGCCTTAAGATCTTGCTGCTCGTGAAAGGGGTCTGTGTTTTAAGGCAGGGGCAGGGGCAATTTAGTCAAACTTCTCCGGCGCGTCGGAAGGAGGGAGGGATAGGAGGGCAACGAGCAGTAAAACAGCAAGACAGCCTACCTACCTGTGTCAAAAAGGCCACGGCCGATCTATGGAGAAGCATAATTGCGCTCAGCACCAAAGTACTACACGAAGGAGCACGGGGAAAACGGCGTGCACGGCGTGGGTGGTCAAGCTGGCTGGTGCTGGTGAGCATGGCTTGCTCGCTTCTCCAAGATCAGTCGCTTGGGAAAAGGAGGTCGACCAAAACAAAAAGAGGCTTGAGTTCGGTCCTCCCCCGTTGGCCAACGCTGGGTGGTATGTAGTACGGAGTGGAAGGTCAACATCCAGTGGTCGAGTGAAGTTGGAATGGACAGTCTCGGAAGTCGAACGGCGATGAGAGATATGCTGTAAGGAGAAAGCCTGGCCCATCGACGCGTCCATGTCCTTGGTCCTGAGCTGTGCGGGTTGCCACATCCGACCGCGCACTTAAATAATCACCTTGACGCTTCTTGTCTGTCGTCAACAGCGCGAGAGTCGCGTACCTCGCCTGCCGGCTGCCAGCATACCCCACCCCCATCGTCTGAATCATCACCACCTTCGCCGTATTCAAAATAGGGCCTTGCCTGACAACTCATACACTACGCATACACAGGCAGTACAAATATGCCCAAACATCGAGGCGTCAGCGTCTGTGCTGGGCGTGGTGAGGTGGTGAGTGGACGTTTCCCGCACGGTGTGCTGGAGCGGAGCAAGTTCCAAAGACGGGTGCCCACGGTACTGAAGGTCACGATCATCCTCGGCGCCTTCGTATTTTTTGCCTTGAAGCTCACCTACAGTCGATCAACTCAGGACGCGATCACAACCTTGGACCTCTCCTCCGTGTCTTCAGGTGGACAGAAGAAACTGAAAGCGCAGGCAGGCCGGAGGATGGATGGCAAGACGGTCGCCTATGTCATCTCCGTAACAGCGGACGGGCCCTACATGGACGGGGCTGCTGTATTGGCGCACAGTATCCGCAAGGCCTCGACAGACTCTAAGTACGGGATCGACCTTATTGCCATGGTCCATCCTAACGTCACCACCTCCCGTGCAGCCCTCATGCGCGCCGGCTGGAAGTAAGTTTTCAGGAGGATGGGGAGGGTGGGGCCTTGGGGGTTGATTTATGCGAGATGTTGGCCTCATCGTATACGCTTTGCTCTACTTTGTTGTTGAAAAGAAAATGAGAGGGTGCTGCGAATTGTTGCATCCCAATTGTGGTGCAGGCTGAGCTTGCCGCATCCCTTCGCCCCTCATGCACTCACGACCCGTTTTCCCCCATTTCCCCCCCCTCTGCACCATAGAGTGCTCGAACGAGATATTCCCCTCGACATCAATGATATCCAGGGCGACTACCTGAGAGAGCGTATCGCCAAGAACGGCTGCTGCGGTGCGACCGAGCTACTGAAGCTCTACGCATGGCGCCTCACTGACTACCACCGCGTCGTGCACCTGGACATGGACTCCCTCCTCCTCCAACCCCTCGACGAACTATTTGACTTGTCAGGAAAAGATTTCTTGTACACATGTGACTATGGAATGATGACTAGGGGCTCGAAAGCCTGCCCGGTGCAAGGGGGGTTTCTCATCTTGAAGCCCAATGAGGAGGATTTCAAGAGACTGGTGAACACCGTGAAACTTGGGGATTTTCGCGCAGGATCTGCATGGGGTGGGGAGCACATCGGGTGGTATTGGGGGGGGATGACGATTCAAGGTACGGAGGGGGGGTGCTATAGTGAGTAGGATGGGAGCTGATGGTGAGGAGAGGGGTTGGAAAATGAGTCAGGACGGTTGACGGTGGAGAAAAGGATAGACAGCGGTGTTGGCAGCCCTTCCGCGTGGCCAAGGGCTGTATAATTTCCCTTTTGTCTTTTCCAAACATGCAAGCATAAATTCATCTCGCGTCTTTCCTTATTTTTTCTTCCTCTGTACTTTCCATTCCTCAGGACTGCTCCCCTACTATTTCCACAAGCTCACCGACCCCACCCGTGCCAAGGAAGTGGACCGCTGCGTCTATAACAATATGTTCGACAACCCCGAGTGCAAGAATGCCAGCATCCCTATGATTAAAAATGTGCATTTTACTGTGTGTCAGAAGCCATGGACTTGCACTACGCACGCTAAGAATGCGGCTTGCACGCCATTTATGGAGAAGTGGTTCCAGTTGCGGAGAGAGGTATGTTTTGGTTCGTAATAAGGAGTGGGCGGACTGTGGGTGTCATGTACCTTTAGAATGGTAGCAAGCCTGTCAAATGCCCCATGTCGCCTCTTGTCACATCTACTTTCTCCCTTTCGCTCCCAACTTTTCTTCACATTCAACACAGCTCGAGAGCATGGAGACGGGAGCGTATGGAGAAGCGTGCGTACGAGGAAACTACCGGCCACTAGAATTCCTTCAAGATGATGTGCCGGCGGTGGCCACAGGTGGAGCAGCGACCCCATAGTAGTTGTAGATGGAGATCATGGATTGACGAAGAGGATGGAAGAGTAGAAAGCAGGGGTAGCTATGACCATAGACACATGAAGTTATGAAGAACAAAATAATGTACGTATATTTGAAGCCGAAACCTTATTGAACGAGACGTTTGATCAAGGCACATGTATGCTGATGGTGGTGCTGCTGCTGCTGCTGCCCCTCACCCATTGATGTCCCATCGTTCAAAAATCAACGGCCAAGACGAAAGACAGCAACGGGCGCGACGTTTCACGAACCGCCATTTGCGGTTTTGCTTTCCACCAAGTCATTTTCTATTTGTTCTTCATGCATTCTCTTGGTCATGTGACTTGCTCTCCTTATCTAAGGTTCTGTTCCGCAAGGCTTGTCCTTGTGTGAGCCCTCTGTATCCAGCGGGCAAGTGTTTCGTGACCTCTCCTTGGCTAGAGACGGTACTTCCGTGGCCAGCGTTCGTTTTGTGATCCCTCCTTTCACGGCTGGCTGACACACAAACGTTTGTCCTTGCTTGATACGTCCATTCCATCTAGGCTCTAGGCTTACACTACTTTACACGTGGACTCACACTCACACACGATAGCACGCTTGCCCATGCGTTACTTTGCACTCGCTTCCAGCTTGCACGTCCTCAACATCGTAGGAACGGGAGACGCATGGAAGAAACGGAGGCACTTCGACGCAGTCTCTTCGTACTTATACACGCAGCAGCATACCCTCACTTACGACCCCCATACACTAACACCTAGACAGGAAGTAGCCAGCCTATCTTAGTCCCTCCAGATCGTCAGTCGCTTCTACCGTTTCCGCTTAATATTGATATCCTCCATGAGTGTGCAAAACTGCACCACTACCACGCCGGACGATACCATCTGGCCTCCGATGTCATTTGATCGCTCGATGGACTCAGCATCGAGCGTTTTCTCCGACACAGCGTCGCAGGGAAAGGAGTGCAAAGAGAACGGGAGCGACGAAGAAGGTGAGAAAGAAAGAGAGAAGATACTGAGTGAGCCGCCAAGGACTATATTGTGTATCGTGCGTCTGTCAAACATCAGTACATGTGGTTTATATCCTCCCGGATTGGTTACGTACTGCACTCTTCCTCACAAGCCAGCGCCTCACGAGCTCACTTTGTCCCCTCTCGCACGCGCCAACCCTCAGTGAAAAAGGACCCGGGGCGTTGGACTGCGGAAGAGCATATCCTATTTCTCAAGGGCATGTCATTGTACGGCAAGTCCTGGAAAAAGATTTCGGAAATTGTCAAGACACGCTCGGTGGTCCAAATTCGCACGCATGCTCAGAAGTATTTGATCAAATTGGAGAAAGCCCGAAAGGCAGGTCACCAGGGCGTGTTGATGATGGACGGGAAGGGTGTCGATAATATGGAGCGTCGCGGCACTATAAAGGTATGCATGTGTTTCCTTCGCGATACCGGACTCGTTTGATTCATTCTGCTTTTCTTCCACTTCTTCTTACAGAAATCGCCCCCGCCCGCCGGCATCCTCAAGCCCGCCTCCATCTCCACGTCCTCGTCCTCCGAGTTGTTCGTCCCCAAGGCCAAGAGACGCGTGCAATTACCAGCAGGCTATGTTTTAAATCGGGAACAACAACAACAACAACAACCACAACAACAACAACAACAATCTTTTAAAGTCCAAGACGCCTCCATACGCGCTCTTATGCCAATGTCTTCCAGCTTTCCCCTTTTAAATCTGCCCGCCGGGTCCACAAATTGTGCAGTGGTATCCCACTCTTACCCTACCCTCTCCAATTCCTCCGCTCTCTACACTATGCAGCAGCTGATGGCTCCCCAAGAACCTGAAATCGGTGAGCAGCTCCTCTCCCCCTCCTCTCATGCCCGTGCATGCTTCATCGCTGCCTTAGCCCGTGGTGCAGGCCAGCTTGGGCATGAATTGACTACTTTGCCCCTCTCCTCGGGGTCACAGCCAGAGATATCCACACAAAGCAACCCTCTCAGCAGCGCTTCGGACGAGAACAATGGCAAGCGCCCACCTATCTTCGAGAGTGTAACAGCGCCAGCTGGTGCCACTTCTAGCAGTACCTTCTCCACCGCCAGAGGCCCAACTGCCGTTCCTATCGAGCAGCCCCCCCACCACCGTCTCTCCGCCTGTGTCGCTCCCCAGCAACCCAGCGTCTTACCCGCGGCCATTGCCTCTCCTGCCTGCCATATGATGGCTGAGACTTCCTCTTCTTCCTGCTCATCTTTCAATTTGTCATCCTCAGCACCTGGCCAATATAACAAGGTGCCCGACCCCTTAGAAGAGCTAATGCAAACCCTGACAAGAGGCAAGCTATCCTCCTCCTCCTCCTCCTCCTCCTCCTCCTCCTCCTCCTCCTCCTCCTCTTCCATCGGGCCGGAGGTAAACGAATTGCCCAGCATGCACGATATGCAAGTGTGGGAGCTGACCGAAGGGCACGCTCGGCCTTTCTCCTTACGTTCGTGGGACGAGGATGATTTTGACAGTATGTCTTCTTCCTCTTCCTCGGATCACGTCTCTTGCTCTCCGGGGAGTGTAAGTGATTTCCGTTATATGCCTGCTGTTTAGAGGGGAGGAGAGAGTTTATGAATAAATGGTGGGGGAAGAGATAAAACCTGTCTCTTTGCCTGTGTGTATGCATGTGCTCTCACTCCACGATCCATGTAGCTTTTATACCAATGCGCGTGTGGGGTGAATGATTGGAGGAACGTGGCATACATAAAAGGAAGTGCAGTACGTGCATGTCTTCTGCATATCACCATGTTGGATAAAACGCCGAATGCGTGTGTATGGAATATGTCCGTGCATTTTGTTTGTATGCAGAATGAACTGGTAAAGATCGAAAGAACAAATTGATTGCTTTCTTTGTATTTTGATATCATTTTTATATGCATAGGGGAATAGAAGGAAAGTAAGCTTCAAAAAGTGGAGGACACAACATAACACTGCAGTTAGGAGACGAAGAGAAAATGAACGCAAAATTACAAAAGAAAGTAATACACTGAAATTTAATCATACAGAGTGAATCTTTTTCTTTTTTTCTTCCTTCTGCTTCATCCGTCCTTATTTCGTTAAGAATCTTCTTATCCGGTTCTTATTATCCTTACGAAGGACCAAATCAGAACGGCAAAAAGATTTGTATATCTCGAGCTAAGTAACACGAGCGTCAGGGAGAGAGCGGCAGGAAAACAAGTAACTATGGGAAAAGCACGAAGATCCCAGCTCTCCTCTACTCCTCCCTCCTCCTCGGCCCTCTTTCGTCCAACGAAAAGGGAAAAGGCGATAAAACAATTTGAAAAAAGGGCGAAACTTTGCATGCATCAGATAGTTAGAAATCAAACATCATGGCACCTTGAAATTCTGTGTTTTCTCCCAATTCAAAAAGCAAGCACACATGCAATCTAATTTTCTTCTATATCTCTTCCTTTCCATAATTTTTTGCCCTTTGCCTCGAATATATATGATATGTATATAATTATCTATACCTGCCCTGAGACGCACCAAAGGCTTACTAATTCGCGTTTCTTTCTACATACATAATTTTTACATATATTACCAATAACATATTTCTTATACACGGCACAAAGGGTTGAGTGGGTGAACTCAGCATATGATCAATGACTAGGAAATCAAAAGAGTCCCCTCTCATAAGATTTTCCTAGCCGGTAGTATCGTTGTCGCTGTTGGTGGTAGTGTTGTGCTGCAACTACAGTTGGCGGTGGTCGGTGTCCGGCAGACTGCTTAGATGACTACAGGAACGCAATGTGAGCATTGCCTCTCCATTTCTCTGATACTACTACTACTTGTACTACTCCTTAAAATCTAACAACTAAGGTAAGTCAGGCACCGGGCGCTCCTCCTGCGGCTGCTGCTAGTAACTGTTCCTCCTCTTATGCGCAGCCCCCCCACCCTCCCTCGCTATTTGCCCCACCGCATCTGGGGGTCCCATGCCCGCCTTCTCCTTTAATTGCGGTACTGAATCCCCCTCCTCCTTAGCCTCGCCTTGCGGCACGGGCTGGGATGGTCGAGACACTGCTGCAGCTGCCGCGGGGGTACTCTTAGGCGTTGATCTGGGCACAGTCATGGGTCGTGGCAAGCTGTCGACCGGCGGCACAGGCCGCGGCTGTTCCTTGGGTCGTTGCTGCGTTGGCTGCAGTTTATGCTGCTGGGCCTCCTCTTCTCGCGATGCTGGCTGCTCCTCCTCTGCCGCGCTGGAGCGACACTTCTCGTGGTGCGTCCTGTCTCCTGCTGCTGCTCCTCCCACTGCCGTCGCCGCCGCCGTCCCCGTGGTTCCCACCACATAGTCTTCCGCCCGCTCCTTCATCATTTGAAAAATGTTGCGGACGCGGGAAAGCGAGCTTCCAGTGGAATTGCGGCGATGCCTACTTAGGCCATGCACGACTCCTTTCAAGGCATCCACGTACTCCCTGGCCGTGGGTCGCTTAAGCTGATCGGGATCCCAGGCCCGCAATATTATGGCACTAAGCGCCGCAGGCCACTTCGGGTCGACAGGAGGACGAAAATGCCGGTGAACAACGTGATGGAAGAAGTCCTTGCGGCTCATTCCCTGAAAAGGTTTCGTGCCTTGGACCATCTGCCAGGTGATGAGTGCCAAGCTATAGACGTCTGCCTTGGCATTGTAAAGCATACCCAAGGCCACCTCCGGCGCCATATACCTCAAGCTCCCTGTCTCTCCCGTCATCTCATACACCTCATCAATCGACCCCCCACGCGGCACCGAGCGGGCCAGCCCAAAGTCAATCAGCTTGACGCTGCCTGCTTCCCCGAAAGCGAGGTTATCCGGCTTGAGGTCCCGATGCAGAGTAACGTGTCCGGAAATTGCCTCGTCGTGGATGTAGACAAGCGCCTCCCCGATAGCCATGGCATAGGTCAAGGACTCCAGCATGGTTAGGCGAACCTCGCCACCAATGCGCTGATTCAGTGTCTCGTCCAAGCGCTCCAAAACGGTGAACGGTACCCCATTATACACGCCCGTCCCCACAAACTCGACAATGTTTGGGTGACTGAGCTGGCTCAGCAATGTCTGTTCAAACCGCATTTGCTTCAGCGTCACGGTCGATTCTTTGTATTGTTCCCGCAGAAGCTTCACAACCACGCTCTTTCCGCGGTACTTGGCGGAAAAGACGTGCGAAAACGCTCCCGATGCCAAAAACTCAACCTTTTCCAGCTGCTCGTAATCAAACATGTCCAGCGCAACGGCGCCAGTGACCTTATCTCGCACGATGACGCCCGCCGAATCATCAACCGTGGCACTGTGTACTCGGTAATCCGAGTCCTGGATGCCCTGCGTCTTGTCCAAACGCTCAAGGACAGGGACCGGCTTTGTTGGCACCATGCTTAAGGACTCCCTCTTTTTGCGCACGGGCGCCGATACGGCTGCGCCTCCCTTGGTCACGGCGACCTCGACCCGCGCAGACGCCATAGTCGTCGCGAGAACAGGTGGTCTTGTTCGCCGCCTTGTGTTCGCTGCCGCAATCGTCGTCTTCCCCGTGCTACACGCCCTGGCCTAACCCAAGGAAAAACCCCAAATGCAGCGACGCGATAGCTTGTCTGCCTGGGTAGAGTGTGGGGCGGTAGGGAGGGTAGAGGATGGAATAAGTTCATGCATGTGTACATGGCCATTAAATAGGGAGTAATAGTGCTGTTGTAGTGTATGATTACAAGCCTCCGTCCCTGTATGTGGCTTAGACAGTGCGTAGGGATGGGTGCGGGGAGCAAGGACGGCTTTGGCGTGTCTTGGCGAAACGCCCCATCGCAATGCAGAAAGCAATGCAATTGCTAAGACATATTCTAAAATGTGCGCTTGTGGGTGCCACGTGCCACGCCAGTCCTTGTGTGTCTAGGCTGGCCTCCTGCCCTTGGTTCTCCGCTGCGGCGCAACACCTCGCTAGCAAAAGGGTGTCGAAGCCGGGATATCTCGAAGGAGGACAGAGCATGCGTGTTGACCAGGAACAAGGTGTTGCTTCAGAGTGGGGTTAAGGATTTGAAGATTTGAAGGATTGAATGACAGACATGTATGCGGGGACGGTGAATCATCGAGCCTTGAAGCCATCACGAGTAAGCGAGTGGGGATGCAAAGTTGCTCCAAGGACTTCTGAGTTCAAGCCCCGACCGAGGAGGGGCAGCAGCCAGAGAAAATGGCACTGCACGCACAAATTGACACGCCACATACATTTCCTCCTGTATGATGGACGCGCACGACGGTCAGATGAAGTCGGTATAATGACATGTTGAGAATGAGGCAGGGAGCTTGCCGCACAAGGGCCTAGGGACTTTAGCAGTTTGAAGCCAAACGTCAGACGTCACAATTTGAACCTCCGCGCGGTCGGCTGAAAAGGTATGCCCTTTTCATTTTGAGGGTCTGGGTCCCTCTGTGTGTTATTACTTTGTATATAAAGTGTCGATCCATGGTGTTTGGCTTGCTGTAATAGCTGTCCTAAATATATATATTTATTTTAGGAGGAACTCATTAAACGGCTGGTTTGAATGTGGTACTCAAAATTCTGTAAACGTGTGCGGTGCGCTTGCCCCCTCTCGAAAAGGTAATCAAAGAGACTCGAACTTCCTGTCTGACTTATACAGCAAAAATTTTGCTTGGTACCGCTGACATAAGCATTAAGCAAGTGTCCTTCACACCACCTCACCTCTGTGTATCCCATCCTAGGTCGATCAACAGAGTCGATGATGCTCCTCAGTTTGTCAGTGCTTGCTTGCTTTTCCTTTTTTTTTGATTTTTGAGTCCTTTTGATCATTTTGGTCTCTTTGAATTTGGGTCATGTTTGTATACATACATAACGACCGCCCTCTGCCTCCCTTCTCACGTCGTGTCCGTTGCCCGCCAATCAATGCTCCACACGACTCCTGCCCTCTTCCGTTTCTATATTCAGGGGCCTTCCATCTGCCATCCTGCCCCCTTCTTCTCCCTGTTCCCCTCTCATCCTGCTTCATCTCGCATATACAACCACGCCTTAGCTCTTGCCGAATATTTTACCTCAACATTTCTTCCCTTCTATAAACACGCCCCCCTCCTCCCATTAGCCTTTCCATTTGCCTCATCTTGCTGCATTCCTTTTCCATATTTTACTATTCCCAACTCTACATCGCCAAGCTACCAGCCTCTCATTCAATTAAAACCCAATTATGGAGGCTAAATGTCGCGCCTCCTGCATTCGTCCCTCTTTTTTACCATCCATTGCCTTAACGCGTATCTCCCTAACATGCAAACCCCACATGTCGTTCTTTTCCCCCATGAGTCTTCACTCAGATCCACTTTTCACATTTTGGACCGCCAGTTCCTTTCTCGGCTGCTGCATGACAACTACCTACCAACGCACTTTTTACTCCTGCCGTGACGGTGGTTTCTGCCAAAAACGCGTAATTACGCCCAAGAAGCCCCCTCTTCCTCTCCTCTCGTACGATCCCTCCCTCTCATCCAATTTCGCACCTGCTTCAGCGGCCTGCAGGAGTGTCGCCCCTGCCACGCCTCCCGCCGCTACACATTCCCCTTGGGTTAACGAAGAATGTTTGCGTTTTGTGATCAGTTGTTCAATCTTATCACGACTCGAGCCCAATACCTCGTCCAAGGAATGTAAAAACTTCTCCAGACACAAGACCGGATAGAATAGGATCCGGAAGAAGCGAGGCATTTCCTCCCCAGCGCGTTTGGTTTGAAAGGCAAAGCCAGCCGCAGTCCAAAATAAATTGGAGAGCAAGAATAGACCGTTGTCGTGCATGGGCCCCTTGCCTGTCCTTCCCGCTCCGGCATCTGTCACATACATTATCGTGTCGGTTATCCACAGAGCGCCTAAGGCCGAGGAAGACACGGCGAGCGTGAGGCGGGGCACCACAAAATGAACGACAATCAGTCCTTTGACAACCGAAACGAGGGACACTGTCAGCCCGAGCAGCTTCTGTGTCTCCTTGGGCAGGTATCGAAATACTTCCAATCGATGCATGCGTTTGGTGAGGGCGCGAATGGCGTTGTCGATATGTCCAGAAATCAATGAAGCAAGGTCAAAACCAATAGAGAGGCCTCGCAGGGTAGACGAGGACGCAGTGGCAAAACATGCCAAGGCCGAAGTATAAATCCCACCCGCCAAGTCCTTAATTCTCCGAAAATCAACTGCCGCCGCCATGGCGTGCATGGAAGAAAATGCCTGGTTCAACAACCATGACTTCTCATTCAGCTCCCGTAAGTTGATTTTAGCCTTACGCACGGCTTCGCGGGCTTCGGCCTTTGTGACCGTGCCGTCCTTGGCAGCCTCGGCGGCCTCGTGGAGAATTTTGCGGGTCGACCGAATCTCAAAATGCACAGCTTGAAGCAACTTCTTAGTTTGTGCCATATTGGGATATTCCTTTTTGATCGTTTGGCGGGCCACAGCGTACATCTCAAGGAACTCCCACCAAGCACGTTGGATGACGGGGAGGCCCGTCACGCGCAGGGTATGCATGAAAACGACTAGGTGGGAGAAGTGCAGTCCGAAGAAGACCATGCCCAGCCCGACCCCGCCTTTCATCACGTATCGAGCGAAATCTGTCCTCTTCAGCACCAGCTCCAGGCGATCTTCCACTCGATTCAGAACAGGTTTTTCCAGGCCCAAGTATTCGCGTACGTCGTCCACTGCATCGTCCATTGCATCGCTCCATCGTTCATGCAAATCCAATGCCCGCTTTCTGGCGCGCGCCGCTCGATCATTCACACCTCGCACACCTTCTTGAATGTCCTCTTGCAAGTCTTCTAGGTTGTCGCGGATGTACTCGAGCGTGGTCATGTTTTGCTCCTCGTTTTCCTCTTTGACTTTCCCCATCTCCTGCTGCAAGAAGCCGCCCGCCACGACTCCTGGAGATAGAAAGCAGTAAACCATGTAGATATAGACAGCAACGCCCAGGGTCAGGCGCCGCCGACTTACCCACACCATAGTCCTGTGTGAGATGTTTGTTGGTTTTTGAAATAACCTCCTCCCTCCTGATGAAAAAAGACCTGCCCCACAGCCAGCCTTCGTTTTAGCTTGCCCTCTCGTGACCGAGGCATGTCCACACCACGCGTAGTACGTTTAAGGTGCCTTGAGGTTGGCTGCTGCGTGCCCTGACGGTCTTTTCGTCTTCATCCGTCACGGGCATGCGTTTCGGCGATCAATTCCATTCGGGAAATTCCACCACCACGTTCCCTCATCCACGCTCCTTCACCACAATCACAACAGGCAATGCAAGATGGACAACCCCAGAGGAAAAAAAACACTGGGAAGAATGACGTTCCCGCTACCAAGGCCGACTCACGGCCCAACACCTCCTATCCTGACTTGTGGGGTGCTTCGGCGCAAATCCCCAGACATGCGCACCGTGAGCGGGTCTTTAACCTGGCATTTGACGCTTCTGGGAACGATTGGATGGCCTCGGCCTCAGAGGCAAATGAAGTGAAGCTTTGGAACGTGGCCAGCACAGGGATCGCGCCGATTCTGTCGACAACTCTGTCGCATAAGGCAGAGGTGCTGCGGGTTGCCTGGGGACAGCATCAGGGGAAGGGCGCCGATGGAGTCCCCAAGGACCATCAATCTTCATGGCTGGCCACAGGTAGCGCGGCGGGTGGCGTGCGCGTCTATTTTGTTTCATCAGAGCAAGGAAGCGATGAAGACGAAGAAGGCAATTCTTGCGAAGCGGCTTCGGCCTCGACCACTGCCACTTTAGTGACGGAATTTGACCACCCCGAAGAAGGCCAACAAATTTACGCTTTGCAATGGATGGATAATGACATTGACGAAAGAGATGCCAAACGCCTCCTATTGACAGCCGCCGATGACAAAGTTTTTTTCTGGGACTTGGAAACGCAAAGTGTTACAACTAAGTGGTCCTTTGAGCAGCTGCCTCCCGAGCAAGACAAGGAAGAGAGCAGCAGCACGGTGTACGGTGGAACCAACCGGAACCCTGGTGGTATGTGTTATGTATTTGACGCCACTGTAGGTCGTTTATACCCGGGTCAGTCTAGCGATGTAGTGTGTTTGGCTTTGAGTGATGGGAGCGTTCGTGTTCTCGATCGCCGGGCGGGGGAGGCGGTGGCAACCGTGCGGGGAGTGAATGGGTCTCACTTGACGGCTTTGTGTTTAAGCGCGGAGGAGGGGATATTGCTGGCGTGTGAAGGCAAGGGTAATGTTGTTGCATACGACACGCGGACATTTTCTGTGCGGGCTGTGTTAGAGGGGTGTGGTCGTCCGGTATTTGGTGCGGCGGTGGTGCCGCGAGGGTTGGCCAAGGAGCATGTCTTGACTGAGAGAAGGAAGGAGGTGCCCATCGTGATGACGTGGTCAACTGATACCTGTTTACGTTTTTATGAGTTGGGTGTGGATAACGCGATGATGCGTCATGTGGTGCAGCACCAGAATTTTCCGATTTATACCGCAGCGTTTAGTCCGGGGCAAGGGCGAAGGCTGGTATTGGGGGGAGGGATGGGGATGCCAGAGCCGCATAATTCTCATTTACTCGTGCACAAGGGTGAAAAGAGGAGGGAAGGAGGGGGAGAAGAAGAAGGAGGAGGAGTGACTTCGTGTTCTCGTGGAGCCGAAGACGAGCACCACCACCATCCTCCTCACCATCACAATAATGCAGGTGAAACTGTAGTCCCATCATCGCTTTTATCGTACCAATTTTCAAAATAAATGGCCCAGGTGGAAAAGAGGAGGAGAAGAAGATATGAAGATGTGGCAGTCCAATGTAACGTGCTTGCTTTCGTTGATTAATGCTCCATTCGATTCCGCTCTTTACCCGTCAATCATCAACGACATCACCAATTCAACGGTAAAACCCTCGCAACCACAGCACTGCTGCCTTTATCCTTTCCCTCTCTTCCCGCCGAATCCCTTCCCCCCTTCACCAACCTCTCCCCAAACCCTTTAAGCAGTAAACCTCCCAAATTGAGCATCACATCATAGACATACGCCAGTTCTACCTGCGACGCACTCATTCGCTGAGCATACGCATCCAAACACACCCGCACCACCTGCCAATGCGCACTTTCTGCCGTCATCCGTGGGTTTTCCCCCTCTCCTCCTTCCCTCCCTTCCACTTTATCATTATAGTACAAAGCCAACAACTCCTCAACCAGAGTCCGTTCCGAGCATCGTTGTAAGACATGTGGCGAACTTAATTCGAGCGGGGCCCGAGCGAAGAGAGCGTCGAGAAGTGTCGAAGGACGGAGATGGGCTGTAAAACGTTCTTTGGCCAGACCATTAACCGTGATGGGGTTTTGTTCGTCTCCGTAAAAAGAGAATTCGCGGAAAGCTTTTAATTCTAGGTAGGGTGCACCGAGCTCTGAGAGCTTGGGATGGATAGACGAGAGGGATGTCTCGAGTGTGGCCATGTCAGTAGTTAATTTTGTCTTGCCTGCTTCGTTCAGCGGGCGGAGCAACGCGGCATGGCTCACGTACAGACGCAACAACCGACTCGTCAGCCACTTAAATGACCGAATAACAAAATCTGCCTGTAAAGGAAACTTGCTTAAATGATGCTTCCGCATTCCTGTCACCGCCGTCTGAAACAATGTGATGAACCTCGAATTCCCTCCCCCTCCTTGCCCGTCACTTTCTTCCTGCTGCTGCTCCTGCCGCTGTTGCTGCTGCCAACCCGGTGCATAATTCTCCAAATGCATCTCCGCCAAAATCCCCCCAAGCTCCGCCACGATATCCATCATATACGGATGCAAAAAGCGTGTCACTGCCAACGACTCCAAGGCCATCACCGCTTCCATCAGCTGCCCTTCTTCCCCCCGCCCTTCCTCCCTCCCTCCCACAGCTGCCGCCAAGTCCTGCTGCAGCTTCCGCAGATCCTGATGCAAAAAAGCCACCAGTTGCAACAGCTGTAAATTGTGCTCTTTCTCTGGTCCTAGCATCCAACCCCGCAATGCATACAGATTCCTCGCACCTTCGCTCGTGTTGGCCATCGCTTCAATTTTCGTACAAAACAGATGCACGGCCTTAACCACTCCCTTCACTAGATGGGGCAACAGCAAAGGGCCTCCCTCTGCCAGCCCCGTCAAGAGATCCGTACGCATTACACGAGAAAGCGCTAAGATGTCTTGTTTGCTGGGAACGGCAGATTGGTAACCCTCCTGAGTGAAGAACATTTGTTCGATTGGCTCACGTAAGCGTTGGAGGGATTCGCCTAGGTAGAGGTCCCGGAGCCCGCCCAGTGCTTCGATCAATGAAGTCTGCTCTTCCAAACTCCCACCCGCTTGATCGGGGAGAAAGATTACAGGAGCAGATGAAGAGGAGGACGATGAAGAGGGCGTGGAGGAAGTGTGGTGACCTTCCTGCTGTTGCTGCTGCTGCTGCTGTCGCTGCTGCTGGTCCTCCTCCCCTTCTATAAGCATGGCCGAGTGTGTGCACTCGTCTACACCCAGCGCTTCCATCAGCACCTGAAGCGCTACCGGATTACCATGTAGTTGAAAGTGGCTGCCTCCGCCCGCCCCAGGGGAGGATGATAAAAAGCCAAGCTTATTCTTCGAGGTGCTCTCGACCAGCCGATCCAAGACGTCCGTCAAACTGACCAATATGTAAGGATAAAGCTTAACCACAAGCACAGGACCGCCACCAGTAGCTGCAACAGCATTGGCGATAGTAGTGGTGGTAGTAGTGGAGGGGGTGGCATGCTTTAAGGCCTTTTCGGCAACGGCGCGGATGGCAGCGGTGAGCTGAAGCCAGAACATCCAGTACAAGGCACCGACCGAGGAAGGGGAAGGTCTGCTGTTACTGCTGCTGCTGCTGTTGTTGTTGTTGTTGTTGTTGTTGTTGTTGTTGTTGTTCTTGTTCTTGTTCTTGTTGTTGTTGTTGTTGTTGTTGTTGCTGTTGTTGTTGTTGTTGCCATTCCCACAGTTATTGCTGCTCCCACGACTATGCCCTCGATTTAAGCCTGCACCGCTATTTTTTGCACCTCCCCCTCCTCCTGCCTCTGCGGAAACAAGGAGGACGTGCTCCATGGCCTTGTGGAAATCAACTGACTGCAAGACCACGTCCAGAAATCCCTCATTCGTAATGGCGTCCACCTTCTTGTGTAATACCCTTTGTAAGTGCCAGGTTTTGATAGCGCATCCATAGAGAGCAGTAGTCCATTCATCAAAATGATCCCGAAAACGTGCGCGACGTTGACGAAGGGCGATGGCTTCCAGCTCAGCAGTGCTGGCACGGCCAGAGGTAGTGGCGCCAATAGGGGAAGAGGACGTAGAAGAGGAAGAGGAAGAGAGAGCGGCAGTAGTGCTTGTTGCGACGCTGGCTACTTTTTCGAGGATGTGTGGATCAAACGCTCGACGGGTGGCCTCGGTAGCTTCAGCGACGACCGTGCTAATGCATTCTAGAACGACTGGCGCGAGGTGACGAAGGTTATTAAAAACCTGCAAAGCTGGTCCTAAGTCAGCCTGATTCATGCTCTGCAGCGCCGCCTGCAAACTCTCCTTGGCGGTCCGTCGGAGACCCCGTCCTAGTGTGGTGACATAAGGACGCTCGGCGGCAAGCAAGCTAATCCCTCCCAAGGTAGGGTCTTGAAAAAGAGACTCAACCTCTTGCAAGTGCTGCGCGGCTTTGGCCAGATCGCGAAGCTCCAACCCTTCCATGACTACCACTGCGTCATCATTTTCTCTTCCTGTTAAGTCGCCACCGCTGCTGCTGCTGCTGTTTTCCTTCTTGAGCCGTGCCAAGGTCATGGAGAAACGGCTGACTTTCTTCAGTATGTCGTTGGCCTCGTGTAGACGCCGCAGCTGCTGTGTCCGTCGTTCAGTGCCTTGGTAAGGCTCGAGCAATTCAGTGGTCAACTTGTTGACGGACCGTCGCAACTCCTTGCTCCGGACTGTAAGCACACCGCAATTCTCCCGCAACTCACCTAAGTCCCCCATGCCCTGCATCAACTGCTTTTGGTGCTGCAAGATATGCTTCTCAATGGCCGCCTCGGCCTGGGCAAGCTGCTCTGTAAGCTGAGCCACTATAATCTCGGCCCGTGAGCGTGCCAACGCCGAGGATGAATTCAAGCGAATGCCTACGGCGCCAGCACCCGAGGCGCTGTCCGCTACCACGACTTGCGCTGTGTAGGAGGCCGCGTCGAAGTGGGGCTTGAGAAAGGGTGCCAGGCCTGGGTTATGTCGCAAGGACGACAAAAAGGCAATTCCGCTTCCATGGCCTGGGCCTGCCAATTGCGACAGGTCGTCCTCCAAGCTGCAGCTCCAAGTGTTGTCGAGTGGGGCGGGCATCCGCTGTGAAGACGAAGGCGAGGGCTCAGGCATGATGGAGTGCCTATGTGTGTGCCATGAGTGGGGTATGGGTTTGAGAAAAGGAAGGTATGAGCAGGAGGAACACAGGAAGTATGCTTGTTTGTACCTCTGTGTGCGCAGCAGAGTTGTTTGAGAGGTGATTCCAGAAAACATGCTGCAAGCATTCAAACGCCCTTGACTTTCGCCATCGGCGATCTCACCTCAAAGGTTTCACGTACCTTCGATTCCCCAATGTTTGTTTGCTTTGTGTGCCCTTTTCTTATCCACACGTACCCCTTTACTCTTCCCCACCGCTCAAAATTGATCTTCATGCCCTCCTCACTGTCTCTGTCCTTACACAGTACCGCGTTGCGGCAACATCCGCGGCCCAGGCGAGCTCGAAGCGACGCATCATTATCATCACCATCATCTCAACGTTGAACCTGATTGTCCCTCATTAAAGACATGTCGACGGGCCGGATGCTGCTCCTACATGGCTCCAAACATGTGATCCTCAGTGGTAGAAACGGGCCGTCGCGACAGGCGCTGAAGAGCCTGGTTTGGGGGGGCGCAGGTAGTATGCGATCAGTCTCGTCCTCGAGGACGACCTACCCCGAAGGCTGGGCAGCGGCCGCGGAAAAAGAGCTGAAGGGCAAGAAGCCGCTGGACTCGCTCCTTTTCCATACGCCGGAGGAGATCACCATCAAGCCAGTGTACGGGGCGCATGATTTGAAGGAGTTGGAGGTGGACCAGAGTAAGTGAGGCGAAGGAATGGAAGAGAGGACGAGGGAGTAGAACGGGAAGAAAGCACTCTCAATACCGCGGATAAGCAGCCACACCCACGCGAGCTGTCTCCTCTCATTCAAAACAGTGCCAGGCAAATTCCCGTACTTGCGCGGTCCATACGCGACCATGTACACGGCTCGGCCTTGGACCATTCGCCAGTATGCGGGGTTTTCCACAGCCGAGGAATCTAATGCATTTTACCGCAAGTAAGTCAAATGAGTAAGCGAAGCTGGGATTAGAAGCTAGCCTGGATTTGGTGATGTATTTATGTGTGTTTTTTTTTGTACAATCTCGAGCTTTCTCCCCCTTTATATTTGTTCATGTCCCTGTTTTTGGTATGCCGAATTTTTGAGTATTAGGCTGTTATGTCCCACACCACTCTTTTTTTTAATTCCAGAAATTTGGCGGCAGGCCAGCAGGGCTTGAGCGTGGCCTTTGACCTCGCTACTCACCGCGGGTATGACTCGGACCACCCGCGCGTGACAGGCGACGTGGGCATGGCTGGCGTGCCCATCGATACAGTTGAAGACATGAAAATTCTGTTTGACGGCATCCCGCTCGAAAAGATGTCCGTGTCTATGACGATGAATGGGGCTGTGCTGCCCGTCTTGGCTTTCTATATCGTTGCCGCGGAGGAACAGGGGGTGAAGCCCGAGCAGTTGCAGGGAACGATCCAGAACGATATTTTGAAGGAGTTCATGGTCCGCAACACCTACATCTACCCACCCACCCCCTCCATGCGCATCGTCTCCGATATTTTTGGCTACAGTACGGACTTCATGCCTAAGTACAATTCAATTTCTATTTCGGGTTACCATATGCAAGAGGCAGGGGCGGACGCGAAGCTCGAGTTGGCGTTTACCATTGCCGACGGGATTGAGTATATCCGGGCCGCACAGCAAGCTGGCTTAGACGTTGATAAGTTTGCACCTCGCCTTTCCTTTTTCTTTGGTATTGGCATGAATCTGTACATGGAAGTGGCCAAGCTTCGAGCGGCGCGAAAACTATGGGCGACGCTCGTCACCAAGCACTTTGCTCCCAAGAACAAGAAAAGTGCGATTCTCAGGACGCATTGTCAGACATCCGGCTACTCGTTGACGGAACAAGACCCCTACAACAATATCATCCGCACAACTATCGAGGCGCTTGCAGCTGTGATGGGTGGGACTCAGTCTCTGCATACCAATTCCTTCGACGAGGCCATGGGCTTGCCGACAGAGTTCTCGGCCCGGATTGCGCGTAACACCCAACTCATCTTGCAGGAGGAAAGTCACATCACCAAAGTCGCTGATCCCTGGGGCGGGTCTTACATGATGGAGGCATTGACACGGGACCTGTACGATGGTGCCATGGATGTGGTGGAGGAGGTGGAGCGACTCGGTGGGATGACCAAGGCGATTGAGAGCGGCATGGCAAAGTTGCGCATCGAAGAGAGCGCGACCAAGAAGCAAGCGCGTATCGATACAGGCGATGAGGTTATCGTAGGTGTCAACAAGTACCGTCTGGTGCAGGAACAGCCAATGGATGTACTCAGCATTGATAACTCGGTTGTGCGGCAGAAGCAGATTGAGCGCCTCGTGCGCGTTAAGGCCAAGCGGGACCCCAGTCGAGTGCAAACCATTCTAGCCAAGCTTACCGAGTCTGCCGGCCTACCCCTCGACGAGTCCACGTCCAGTGGCTCACATCCGATGAATCTTCTTGCCCTCTCAGTGGAAGCCGCTCGGGCGCGATGCACACTGGGCGAGATTTCGGACGCCTTGGAGGTCAAGTGGGGCCGGCACACACCCTCGAGCGCTGTCGTGCAAGGAGCTTATATGGCCACTTTCAACAAATCCGTGGCCGAAAAGGAGTATGGGATGGTGCTAGGACAAGTCGAGGCCTTCGCAAAAGAGGAGGGACGCCGACCGAGAATACTGGTAGCCAAGATGGGACAGGACGGGCACGATCGTGGTGCCAAGGTCATTGCCAGCGGTTTTAGCGACCTAGGTTACGATGTGGATGTGGGGCCCCTCTTCTCTACACCCGAGGAAGCAGCGCAGCAGGCCATCGACGCCGACGTGCACGTGGTGGGTGTCAGCTCCCAGGCCGCTGGGCACAAGACTTTGGTCCCGGCGTTGGTAGAGGCCTTGGCGAAGCAGGGTGCTGGGGACATTCTAGTGGTGTGCGGGGGCGTCATCCCTTCCCAAGACTATGATATCCTCTACAAAGCTGGTGCTTGCGCGATCTTTGGACCCGGCACGCGCATCACCACCGCAGCCCTGCAAGTCTTGGACAAGATCAAGCAAAAGCGCGGACACAAGCCGACTGCGTAGGAAAGGACACGGTGTTGTCATGTTAGGGCCGGTGGAGGGAAAGCGCGCCGCACAAATATAAAGAGTTACTACATTGTTGATAGAAGCGTGCAGGCTCGATATGATAGCATTTTGTGTTCAGATGTACCCAAACAAACTCAAATCATGCCAGTTGCGACTAGATCATACGTTTTACTTTCCTTTTCGTTCTGCACACGCTCATTTTACTCTCAAATGCCAATCCGCCTATTTGTATCGCTCGCCAGTTCGAGTCGCTTCTCCAGGATCCTGATATCCTTCTCCAAGCTTTTGTCCCCTGGAGCATAGTAGAGCGCCATCCTGCAGTGTATTTGGGGAAGAGACCAGGTAAGCTCAATGGTCGCATCATGGAGCAAATTCTCTACTTTCAAGTTTTACCTGTAATCGTTCAATGACTTCGTATATTCTCCTAGCTCACAGAAGGCTGCAGCACGACGAACATGCAGGCGTAGAAAGCTTCTGATGTGCTCCCTGTTGTCATGGTTCCCGTCGACGAGCAAGATCGCCAGAGCTTCGGTGCAGTCTTCGACACACTCCTGGTACTGTCCAACTTGGAAAAAAGACAAAGCACGGTTTCCGAGGACCAAATGGCGTGAGCTAAATCGGACTTGGCTTTGCAAGGCTGCAGTATAGGCGTTTCTGGCTGATTCAAAGTCACCGATAGAGTAGCTCTTGTCTCCCCGAGCCTTGAGCCACATGGGGTCCCTCTCGCTCACGGTTCGGATGTCATACGAATCGGGCTCGCCCGCCTGTTCAATTTGATTTCGGCCCTCCTGGTGGTGCTCGCGCCATTCTGGTTTATGGCGATCGACCCAGGATTCTTCTTCCTCCTTTTTGGATTCTCGCATAGGAGTGGAAAACAATCGTGGGGTAAATGCTACGTTTACCGTGGTGGGCCCCTCAGTGGCATTACGCACGCCGGGAATCACAGCTTTTGCTGGGAAGGAGGAAGTTGACGACGCTTTTGACGTCGAAGCCATAGCCACAACTTCCGACGAAAAGAAAGCGTGTCGTTCTTCAGCCTGTCGCTTTCCTTGGCATGCTTGTTGCGCCATTTCAGTGTCTATGCGGGACTGGAGGACCAGCCGTTCCAAGTCCTGCTTCTTTTCTTTGGCGACCTCGCGGAGGTGCTGTTCCTTGGCCCGCCGTTCCTCCACTGCTTCAGCCCGTCGCATTCGGAGCATTTTTGTGTCGCACGTTTCACAAGGAATGGTCAAGGTGGGCCAGATGCCTCGACTGGCGATGTCAGCCTCGTCTTTGCGTATTTTGAGCACCAAAGTCCCGTCTCCTTTCGCGAGCGCCTCGACAGTTTCATCTTCGATGCTGTGAAGCATATCCAGCTCCAACAAATATTTGCCAAAATTAATCTTGATGTAAGTGCGGGCCACTAAGGAAAAAGAGAAGGTTGGATCGTCAAAGAGTGGGGAAAGGATGTGGGATTAGAAAAACAAAGGAGGGACATCTGAAATCCCAAAGCAGCAGGCAGACTTACCGTAAATATCGATGTCCGAGGCCTTAATGTTCTTCAGTGGAATCCTGACATCAATTTTGTGTTCGTCTTGTTGCCAGGTGTATGTAGGTACGAGGGGCGACATGATGCTACGTGGGGGGGTGGGTGGGGTAGAGAGGAAGACGGAGGATGATTTTAGGGAGCGTGACGAAGAAAAAGGGGAACTAGCTTTCAAGGTCGACCAAATGTGGATTTAGAGAACAAAACGATAGCAGTAGAGCTGCATCCATCATCTAGGTGAAATTTGAGGACGGCTGAGGAGCAGCGAAATGGGCATGGGCTATCATCGTGATTCCGTTGGGCCGAGGAACGTAAAACTTGTACTCAATTGACTTGCCTTGTTATTTTTAGCCACACGCCAGCACTCTTAAGGTCAAGGCCTTGCAAGGACGACGAAGGAAGTACACCCACCTTAATCTGGATAAGTAGTGTAACTTCTTTTGATAATTTTCATCTCAAATTACTGAGGCTATGCACAGCCCTCGAGCCCTCGGCTAACCTTCCTATCATTTTTTTTTAATTTGTAGACATACTGGGCGGGCATTTGTCGTTTACCTTTACCCCATGTTGGAACTAAGTCTACAGCCGGCGACGTGCCATTGAATCCCAAGAAAAATCTGCGAGCGGTATGCGAGCGGTAGTCGACTGTTGCCGTAGCCGTAGCCGTAGCCGTAGCCGTAGTACGTAGTAGCGTAGCGTAGTAGTAGTAGTATTAGTAGTAGTATTATAATTGTTATTGTAGGAGTATTGGTAGTAGTAGTAGTAGTAGTAGTAGAAGCAGTAGTAGTAGTGGTAGTAGTATTAGTAGTATTAGTAGTAGTAGTAGTAGTAGAAGCAGTAGTAGTAGTAGTAGTAGTAGTAGTAGTAGTAGTAGTAGTAGTAGTAGTAGTAGTAGTAGTAGTAGTGGTAGTAGTAGAAGCAGTAGTAGTAGTGGTAGTAGTAGTAGTAGTAGTAGTAGTAGTAGTAGTAGTAGTAGTATTAGTATTAGTAGAGTAGTAGTCCTATAGCTGCATAGTTCTTTTTTCTGCCGTTCGCACATCCCTATGGAACTATCGCATGCAACATGACGCCCTCTAGGACTTGCATACGAGGGGGAGCCTTCCAGCAATACAATGTTGCCTATTCACCCGATTCCTTGTCCGAGTTTTTCACCAGGCAAAGTCCCCGGACGGCCCACACAGGGCCAGAATGATAAGGGTGAGGGAAATAAAAGAGGATGTCAGCGGGGAGGCTACACATACAGTGTCCACATCACATATCCTGCGGCGGTTGACCAAACCGAAGATCATGGGGACGAGCTTCTCCACGGACCATACTCCTGTACACCCGCAGGATGTTACGTGCCCCATTGCCGTCCCGAGACACGAACTGTTCACAGGTGTCACTCCAATACAGTCCTCGGATGGCCCGCCCGTGACCTCCTCCTCCTCCTCTTCCTCCTCCGCCTCCTCCGCCTCCTCCTCCTCCTCCTCCTCCTCCTCTGCCTCCGCCTCCTCCGCCTCCTCCTCCTCTGTCTCCGTCTCCTCCGCCTCCGCCTGTGCCTCCTCCTCCTCCTTCTCCCTTTTCCCCTACTCCTCGTACCCCTCCCTCTTTTCTCCCTCTCCCTTCTCCTACCTTTCCTCCTTCTCTCCCTCATCCTCTCTCTCGTCTCTTTTCTCGTAACCCTCCTCCTCGTCTCCCTCCTTCTCGCCCTCCTCCTTCTTCTTCCTCTTCTTCTTCTTCTTCTTCTTCTTCTTCTTCTTTCTTCTCCTTCCCCTCCTCCTCCTGCTACTGATCCTCCCCCTCCTTCTTCCCCCCCCCTCTCCCACCCCCCCTCCTCCTCCGTCGTCGGAGTGCCCTCACTATCTTTCTCTCCCCTCCCTTTTCCCCCTGCAAATGCTGCGTGAATTCTAGCAATGTTTGCAAGTGCTCGTGCTGCTTTTCCTCCAAGTAAAGAGAGCTAAGTGGGGATTCCTTTAGTTCCCCCTTCCCCTCCCCCCCCTCCTCCTGTAGCTGCTTCGGCCGCCCCGACTCCTCCAACTCCTACCCTTCCCCGATCCCCTCTTGTGTCCATCATGTTATCCCTTCCCCCCCCTCCTCCTCCTCCTGCAGCTGCCCGGGCTCGTGCCTCTGCGACTGCCACCTGTATGGTCAGCCGCATCCGGGCGGCTGCTGCTGCTTCTGCAGCCCAGGTTCTTTTCCCTCTTCTTCCTCCCCCTCCTCCTCCCCCTCCTCCTACTGCTGGTGTTGGTGCTGGTGCTGATGTTGCACTGGCTCCCGCATATCCCTCCCTCCCATTTCCGTTTTTCCTCCAGCTTCCGTACCTTGGAATCCTTCTCCCCCTCCATCTCCTCGTCCTTCTCCTCCTTCTCTTCTTCCGCCGCCTCCTCCTCCTCTTCCTCCTCCTCCTCGTCCACTTTATCCTCTTCCTTCCCCTCCTCCTCCTTCCCCTTCCCCTGCTCCCCTCCCGCCCCTCTCGCGATAGGGTTTAGGCGCTGCCCACAATCGAGGTGCACCTTTGTCGTCAGGTGCTCGGGTACATACACTGTCCTGTAGTGCTTTTCGCACACCCGGTGCACCCTCTTCACCGGAACGCTCACCTCTCCCTTGCCTGTGTGCGGGAAAACCCTTGCCCCATACGCGATAATGGGCTTTGCCTGCCCTGGACGCGTCGAGCCCGCAGAAAAGCCATCCAAGACCTTCTGCTTCCCCGCGTACACCGCCATGTGCGCACGCGCCCGTGTCTTCTCCAGCACTCCAGCACTGTAGCGCCAGCCGAAATAAGGATTTGTAAAATCAGGGCTCGCACGCCAATTAATCCCACATCGAATGCAACGAGGTTTTTGACCGAACCCGGCACGCAAAACATCAACATAATGTCGCTTATATCGACCCCATCCGATAGATTGATTTCAGAACTCGTCCGAGTTCGAGTTCGAGTTCGAGTTCGATCGGCCGCGCTCAACGCCAGGGCAAAGCAATTCAACGACATGTCGCACAGGGCTCTTCCAGCGACTATGGGGCCTGATCTAGCGGCCGCACTGGATTTTGATGAAGTGAAGCTGGAGGACGGGTTGGATGTGAGGTCGGAGACAAGTACCTCCGCAAAGAAGTGGCGAACATAGGCCCCAACGAGCTCGGCGCCAGGGAGTTGTGGTGGAAAGTTCCTGAGAACTGTCCTGCCCTTGCCATCGTGGTCATATACTATCTCTGCATTCCCGCCTCATCGTCTGCTTTGAAGCGGTTGTTATCACAAACGGGGCTGATCCAGTCGAAGCTGCGGAATCGGACGATCGCGAAACTCATGTATCTTCACCCGCGCCAACTGGAACGACAGTCTCTGCCAAGTATGGCTCTAGGAGAAGACGGCTGGGAGGAGAGCAAGGATGGTAAGGAGGAGGAAGAGAACGAGGATGAGATGATACGGTGGGAAGAGATGGAGGAAGGAACTGCGGGGAAGTTCGAAGTTTTTGGGAAGAATAATGAAGTCGCGAAGACATCATCGCCGTCTGTCGGCGAGGTAGCTCATGCGGCGTCAATATTGCAATCCTATGCAGAGCCAGCTCCTTGCCACCACCATGCAAACGACAGGACAAGGAAGGTGTAGTAGGGTATCTCATCGACCTGCCTGATGCCTCAGTGGGGCCATTGTTTGGTAGGCTGGAGGTGGGAGGCGATGAAACTCGTCCTCCCTCCTCCGCTCCCGGGAAGAACTGTAGCAAGCACAAAATCATGGAGCTCTTCCCCGCCGTCCTTACAGTCACCCTCACTTCCCCTTACCCTTCTACAACTAGTCACAGGCCTTTAACGGTTTGCTATCCCGCGCGGACCGTTTGAAGACCCTAGACATCTGTGTCGCTTGAAAGGAGCAGCACCTCACTTCCACCACATCACGCAGCAGCATAACAGCAGCAACACGTGCCAAGACCACAGCACTATCTAAAACAAGAGGCATTCACAAATAATGGCGCGTCGTAGCTTGTCGCAAAATTTGCCGAACTTGGTCAAGGGAGGCTGCACCGTAGGGGCCGTCACTTATCAATCCGCTGCGGCTCGTGCGTACCACGACGAAGCAGATGATGCTTCTGTTGGTGGGGTCGGCCGCGACTCGACTGTTTTGACGGGCAGCAGTACTAGCAACAACTCCTCCGGGCGAGCGGAAGAAGTGGTATTGCAAAGGGGTGCCTTGAAAGTTGCTGGGAGGTCGGCTACTATGGAGCAGGCGTCGTCCTCTTCTTCCTCGCCGGACCGACATATCAGTGTCCAGGAGGTTGAAGAGGCTTCTCGCATTCTTTTTGCACCCCAAGGCACCGCTGCCACTGCAGCCGTAGCGCATAGTCACCACCATCACAACCACCATGATACTGTGGCCTCGTCGTCGTTTCGGGAGTCGAACGAGTTGTTGTCTGGCATGTCTGCCCGGGGAGGAGGACGACGAACCGCTGAAACTTCTGATTCTGTGGAAGAAGAAGACCTAGCCTGCAAGGACAAAGGGAGCATCTCACCGTCGACTCCATCCATATTCCGTGTACATCGCCAACCCTCCCCTTCTTGCTCGTCTTCCCCTGCCGTTGCCGCCGCCGCTGCTGCTGCTGCTTCAGCTGCTTCCGCTGTTGCTGTTACTCCCTCCTCATCTGGCTCTCGCACAACTCTCACACGCTTACACCCCCAGCCGGAAGTCCATGCAGAGATATTACGGTTCGGAATGGCCTTGGCCAACAACCCCAAAATCCAAAGTGCGATTCGAGAGGAGTTAGAAATGCATCATGTGCATCATGTGCAGCAACAGGAGCACCTGGAGGGAGGGAGGGAGGGAGGGAGGGAGGGAGGACTAGATTCAGCGGAGGCAACAGTGGTCCAGATGGAGTCGAACGTGCGGAGGATTTTCTGTCAAGGAGTGGCGGGAGGAGAGGAGGAGGAGGAAGAGGAGGAGGTAGGGAGGCAGGAGGGAAGTGGGACCTCGGGAAGTACTGGCAGCAGCAGTTGCAGCCCTTTGACAGGGTCGTTTGAGTTGTTAGAGGCAATGAGTACTGAATGGGCTCAAGCCCAGGCACAGCAAGAGGATAACGAGGATGGGGAAGAAGGGAAATTCGAAGAGGAACATCTTGCGGAAAATGTGCCGTCGAATTGTTTCGTGAGTGTCGGGAGGAATATGCGGAGGAAAGATAGCTTGGCGGGGGAGGTCTCAGAGGAGGTGCTGGACGAGCTGCTGAGGGGGGATGATGACGACGATGTCATCGCTCAGAGGTTATTCGCCCAGACGCCAGATGAGCAGGTGAGGCGTTACTTGCGGAATCTGGACCTGGAGTGCGTGATATGCTGTGAGTACATGGTGGAGTGCAAAGCGGTGGACTGTGGGGAGGGGCATACGTTTTGTGGGGAGTGTATTGAACAGTGGTTGGGGAGGGAGGGAGGCAGGGAGGGAGGGGGAAGGTGTCCTACGTGTCAGAAGCCGTGTGGGACGACCATTCCCATGAGGCAGTATGACGCCATGATTGAGAAGTATGTTCGAGCTTCGAATCTGTGGGATGAGCAGTGCTCATTCTATCGTCGTCGCACGCTGGCACATATACGCCGGGCGCTCGAGAGGCAGGATCGGGAAGAGGAAGAAGCAGCAGCAGCAGCCACAGCGGCGACGGGAAGCCAGAACCTGTTTGCGGGTTTGGGATATCTGCTGTTCGGACTGGGAGGGTCAAGTGGGGCAGGGGCGACGCGGCGGCGGAGGAGGAACCGTCAGGCAGTTGCAGAGGCTTCGGAGGCTGGTGGTGGTGGTGGTGTGGCGGGTGTAGGGTCCGCGAGGGGGGAGGGGGGCAGGGCAGAGGACGCGGCGCAGCCATGGTGGAAGAGTGAGGTGCTGAGCACGGCCTTGTCGGTGGCGACGATGCTTGTCTTACTGGTATTGTTCAAAAGGGGGATCAAAATCCGTTAGGGGGGAGAATCGCAGGGAAGGTCGCAAGGAGAGAGAGAATGAGGGATTATCGAGAAATCCGAGGGTATGTGTGAAGACGGAAGAGAGAGAAATACAGAGAAGGAAAGGGAATGAGAAGTTGGTGATAGGGGATGATTTACACACACATACATACACGTACACACACATATATATATAAATAGTGCTGTCGAAAAACTTGAAATCAAAGAGTATGAGAGAAGATGACAAAAGATAGGTAGGAAGGAGGAATCAAGGGCAAGAGAACAGGATGCGTACCGATGTTAAAATCAAACTTAAACCAAAAAATGAGATGAGAGATTCAAAAAGAAGAGGGGGCAAGAGGAGTGAGCGAGACTTGAGAGTATGAGGGGAAACACACCAAGGAAGGGAGACGTTGGAGACCGAGGAAAAAGGATTGCCTCGGTGAAGAGGCAAAAACAAAAAGAAGGGAGAGAGAGGCGAAGCGCAAGTATCGAAAGAAACAGGAAGGGAAAGTGTGCGACAATGCGGCAAGAAGCAGGAGAAAGACCGGAAGAAGGAAGAAGACCCCCCTAAAGTAGCCGACTAGAGTCTTAATTCGTTTTTTTCAAGTAAATGACGGATGTTTCCCCACATATTTTTTTCACCGTGTAGCTGAAACAGCCGTCGCCAAAAAGCCAGCTCTCAAGTGCCCTTCATCTAGTCCCTTGCCAATTACCACCAAGCGACACTCCTTTCCCCCTCTCCTCTCCTCCCCTCCCTCCCCTTTATCCCCCTCACCAACAAGCGTCTGGCTCGGCTCCAGTTCAAAAGTCTCATGGACAGCCTGCAAAATGTGCAACACCTCCGAGCCCGCCACCGCCAAGGTACCCTTCATCCGGTAGATATGCTGCTGCTGTTGTCGTTCTTGCTGCTGCTGCTGCTTCTCATCCACCTCCTTATCATCATCCCTCCACAACAGCTCAGCCAACCACTGCTTGACCGCCTCCACCTTCACCTCCACCCCCTCCACCCACGCCACCGTTCTTACTTCGTCGTCCCTCCTTCCCTCCTCATTCCCACCATGAACATGTTCTGCGCCGCAAACGTTCAAGAAAGGCAAGGAAACATCATCCTTCTTCCTGGCTCCATAACAATTCAACCCTAATACAAAGTCCAGGTCGATCTTCGAGAAATTCGTTCGTTGTATGCGTGCCATTCCGTTTAACCCCCTCAGCTCCGCCTCTAGCTTTGATAAATCAGCCTCAGTGACAAGATCTGTTTTATTAAGCAATATTCGGTCAGCAACGCAGATTTGCTGGTAAGCCTCTTCCCGGTGGCAGTTGGTTTTTCCTGTTAGGGTTGTGGAGGAGGGAGGGAGGAAGGGCTCGTGCTCTGTGTTGCCCTCCTCACTCTTTAGTGCCGCTCCTTGACTGGGCGATATCCACTTTTGGCCCTGCTTCCCATTTTCAGTCGAATCCTGCTCTTGTTTTTGCTCCCCCGCCAATCCTTGCTGCTGTTGCTGCTGTCGCCGACGCAGGTGCCGCCCAATATGCTTGGCGTCCACCACCGTAACAATCCCATCCAACCTCAACTGACTCTCCAGCTCCTCGTCCACCCACAAGCAGCTCGCAACCGGCCCGGGGTCCGCTAATCCACTCGTCTCAATTAACACGTAGTCGAATTGAGACTTGCGTTTCACCAGAATCTCGAGTGTGGCCAACAGGTCGCTCTTCACGGAGCAGCAAATACACCCGTTGGCCAGCTCGAAAAACCCTTCGAGACTACTCCCATCCGCACCGTCTTTGGCAATAGCGCTCTCGATACCCAGGCCTTGCCCGAACTCGTTTTCAATTACGGCGATTCGCTTCCCGTGGGGTTGGGTCAGGATGTAATTGAGCAAGGTCGTCTTCCCTGTTGGTGTGAGCAGGACGTGGGGAGGTTGAGGAAGAGTTGTGTCGAGGTAATGCGCTCGCAGGCAAACACGTACCTGCGCCCAGGAAGCCCGAAATTATGGTGACGGGGATGATTTTGCTGATGCCGATGGCCGTACTGGAGCCCATGCTGCTGCTTGACAGTTGCTGGATTGCCCCATCGTCTTCTTGGGCTTGGGCTGGGAGGGCTGACAACGGCAGCTTGTTGGGTGAAAAAGAGGAGGACGGCAGTGGCAAAGCCACCAGCTCGGGGGGGCCATCGTCGTCGTCATCGTCCTCCTCCTGTTCTTGCTCCCGGCATTGTTTGCTTGCCATGTCTGAGTGTGTGTACGTAGTGCAGAGCAGGGTCAGTTCATGAGCGTTCAAATTGAAGATGCGCAATGCGCAATAATGCCAGCTCACCCTTTCCACATCACAACACACATAGAGGGTCAAAGCAGCACTTTTGGCAATGAAATTAGACAGAAAGAGACATAAATAAAAGCACGGAGTCTGCACAAGCGCAAAAATGGCAAGCGTCATTCGCCACTCCTCTTCGTCCTTCCCCCCAAAGCTCCCGCCTGCCCCTCCACCATGGGCACTTCATGCTGCCTTCACGGCCCTGGGTCTGTCGTCCTTTATGCTGTCAAATGCACTATGGGCGGAGATGGCAGCCTTTGTTGCTGCGTTGCCGGAAGCCGATAAGCTAGGAAGCTATTTGCTATTGTCGCTCCAGGTAGGAAAGGGCTCAAGAGGAAGGGGGCTAGCATGCATGCGGTGGGACCCGAAGCAAGCCCTACTCCCAGCTCATGTCATTCCCATTCTCAACGACACGACACCCTCGCCTCACCCGCAGGTTGCCAATGTCGTCCCAGCTGCAGTCATGCTCCGCGGCCCCGAAGCAATGCACCTCGAATCCGTCATTTGGATCCTCCTCCTCGGCGGCATCCTCACAAGTCAGCTCATGAGCTTCTGTTGGTCCTCTACCACAGACATGAGCAACGGCAACATGGAAGACAGCAACAGTTCCCATTCAATCGCCTTGATCATTTTGACTTTCTTTGCAGGCTCGATTAATAACTCCTCCTCACTCTACCTCTACCCCTTCGTCGCGCAATGGGAAAGTCGCTACATCTCCGCCCTAGCCACAGGAGAGGGCTTATCAGGCATATTGGTATCTTTATTGGCGCTCGCTCAAAATGTAGGGGGGAGGCATCCGAGGTTTTCGGTAACTGCATTTTTCCAGGGCGTCAGTGCCTTTTACCTCTTTTCGGTGCTTGGCTTCTCGTACCTCTTAAGGGAGCAGAAACGACAGGAAGCACGCAAGATGACCTCAAAAGCAACAGCGCCGAGAGCAGCAGCAACAGTAGCAGAGGAAACAAGACACGCATCCGACGTATCAGCTTATAAACGCCTCCTCCTCCACCAAAGCACCACCCACGAGGAAAACGAAGAGAGCACCCTCGTCCTCCCTCTCTCCTCCCCATCTTTCTCCTTCTCCCCCTCCGTTCCCAAAGAGAAACCCGTCCTCCACCTTATTTACCCTCTATTACTTGCTCAATTCGGAATCAGTGCCTGGGCCTATGGCGTCATTCCTGCCCTCACCCCAATCTCGACAGGGGGGTATCAACATAGTGGGAAGATATTACAATTTTCATCCTTTGTCTCCATGGCACTCGATCCACTCTCGCGGGCTTTGACTCACTATTGTCGATGTTATCGTCTTCTTTTGCTGTTTGGAATTGTGAATTTGCTGGCGATACTCTTGGCGGTGGCGGCAGGGATGGCCCCCCGACCTCCCTTTTGGGAGTGGGAGGGAGGAGGGGTGTTTGTGGTTGTTGTGAATGGAGGGTTCACGGCGGCATTTGCGTTCTGTTCAACGATGTTTTACTTTAGCATTCGTTTGGCGCTGCAATTGCGGAGTGAGCAAGAGGAGGAGAACGGAAAGGAAGGGAGAGAGAGTGGGGCGGGAGGGGGAGTAATGGGGGTGCAGGCGGCGGCTGCGTTTGAGACGTGTGCTATGAAGGAGGGAGAGGAGACGGAGGAAGGGGAGCAAGGAAACGAAGTTGGTAGTGACAGAGGAGATTTTGGTGTGCCCGCATCGACGGAGGAGGGGGGAAGGGATGAAGGAAGAGAAGACGAGGAGAAGCAGCAGTTTGAGCGAGGGCAGCTGTTGAGATGGCAGGAGGGATTCAGGTGGTCGAGTTTTGTGATCCAGATAGGGGCATTCGTGGGTGCCTTGCTGACATTTCTGCTTGTCAGGTAGAGTTCTTAAGCCCTCCTCCTTACGGTTTTGAGTGAAAGCGGGTTAAGCAGAAGGGGTGGAAAAATTACAAAATAAAACGCTATGTACACTAATTATAGAAACCTCATTTTTGGCCTAAAAGTGAAGACGCTTTAGCGATATAAGATTATTACTTTTTTCTTTATGCCATAATCACCCACTCTCCTCCTCCCTCCCTCTTCCTCGTCACTTCCTTACGTTCTCTCGTCACCCCCCTTCCCTGTCACGCTCCCCCTTAGGAGCCGCCTACTCCTCCCCCTTTGCCCCGCCAGCAGCCCTCCGTGCAACCCGCACCTCCTCCGCCACCTTCTTCCGAGCCTCCCACCGTTGCTTCTGAAACCTATTCTTACACCCTTTCAAAGCCTCGTCGAAATCAATCTCCTTCAATCGGACAACCACGTGGGAATACCTCCTTAGCTTGAGCCCGAATCGCCCCCGACCCATAATCATGATCCCCTTTTGGATGTTCGCGCGGTTGGTGAACGCTTCAGCGACCATCAAATCCTCCGGGTGGAGGTTGTGACGGATATTCGCCAGGTTGGCAGCGTTTTGGATGACTTTCGCAACCAGTGGGGGGCCTTTTTGCTTTCGGGAGAACTTGAGTTGCATTAGGGCTTCGACGACGGGCAGGCCACGGATTTGCCGGGTGAGGAGATTGATTTTCCAGGGGGACATTCGGATGCGGTCTTTCCGGGAGATGACTTCCTGCATTTCGCTGTTGAAGAGAGGGGTGGGAGGAGGGAGGGAGAGCAGGAGGGCGGATGAGATGGCGTTCGTGCATCTGGTTGGAAGAGTTATGGAAAGGGAAAAAGAGGTAGGTGACCGTTGTATATGCTTTGATGACCGCAATCAAGGGCATGTGTATCCCTTTGCTTGTGGTGGAAGGCAGCCACCTCCTCATGTCAACAAACCATTACGGGAGGCTGACTGCACGCCGACACTGTGACATCATCAGACCCAAGAGAGCATAGCCCTCTGGCCTCATTCACAAGCTGTCAAGAGCAAATTGTGCTTTGCCTAATCTCCGTTTGCCCCAACGGTGGCGTCATCTGCTAAGGTCGTCCCCTTCCCCCTTCCTTTCTCTCCGACCACGTACCGGGAGGCAATCGGCGCATCCACAACGCCCGACGGCGTGGCATCTTCCACGGCGGTCGAAGACATGGCCCGTACCGTCGCTGGTCTGTAAGCAGAGGATGATAACAACGACGATCTGCAAGCCCCCGCGCAAGTGGAGGCGGAGGGCTGAAGGAGGGATGGGCTGGAGGAGGAGAAGGCGGCCGCGGACGACAAGGCCGGCAGGCGGAAAAGACGCAGCATCAAAGAAAACTTGATTCGTCGCCTGAGGGAAGATGTGGGGGTGCACATGGGTGTCTGTGCGCACACGTGTGACACAAATCCTTCCTATATGTGATGAGAGAGCAGCGATGGTTGAGTCGCGGCGAACAAAGGCCCCATCATTCCTCCATGTACCACATTGTCTCTTTTTATACTTTCGAAGCTATACACCAAGCCTTGCCGACGGGACTCAGACATTCATCATGTCTCATTCTTACGCTGACATTGTTTCCCTTCCCCCTTGTTTAATGAAGGCACACCGACAGAGACGCCAAGCCAAAGCGGCAGCCGCAGCCGCAGCATTTCCTTTCACTCCTGGCTAGCCCTTCCATTACACCACCTCTCCCTCACCGCGCCGGCGACACGACATCAAAGTCAGACTCAAGATGGAGCATACCAAGAAAGCCAAGGTGGCGCAAGAGGCCACGTTGCGGGATGAGTCCTTGGCCATGCGTGTGGCCACCGAGGTCGCCCGGGCACTCAACCTCTCGGTGCGTACGACTCTACATGCTCTTGGTACCAATCCCTGCCATTTTCCTTGACCATTGATCGGTCCACCGTGTCTATGCGAAGCCTGAAAGATTCAACCCTTGCGTCACGCGCATGCTACAGCCGCCGGCAGCTGCTGCAGGCCTCTCCATCTCGGCTACCATCCCACCCTTTCATCGCCTTTTCTTCACCCACTCTTACTCCACCCACCCAAAACAGAGCAACAACATGACCCTCGGCCGGAAGCTCGTCCGTCTCGGCCTCATCCACGAGGGAAGCGTCGATGCCTTTCGTGCTAAAGCCTTGCAAATGGCTCCTATCAACACCACCCTCCTCACTGAGCTGCACCACACAATCAAGCAACGGTACCGCCAAGCCTATGCGACGGCAGGAGAATACAGCTCAACCTCCTCTTCCTTCTCTTCCTCCTCCTCCTCCGCCTCCTCCTCCATATCATCATCCTTTCCTTCATCAGGACTAGGGATGCGCAAGGGAATGGACGGATTTGTCATGTCTCCTTCCTCCTCCTCTTCTTCCTCCCCCCCCAATATAAAGGGAGGGCTGCGACACGCCCGGAAAGACGACGGTCTAAAACCAATTTTTATGAAGCCTGTGAGTAAATCTGACGACCAGGACACATTGCCTGGAGGGCTTGGGGGAAAAGAGCGTAAATCCATGCTAGGGTTAGATCGATTGGCGGCAAGGAAAAGAGCCGAGAAAATGATGAAGGAAACGCGGGGGCAGGAGGAGGCTGATGGCGAAGAGGAGGAGAAAGAGGACGGCTTCCTCCCTGTCAAGAAGGAGGAGGAAGATGGGAGAGAGAAAGGAAGGGTGGATTTTGGTGGAGGAGTGGGTTTCCGAAAAACTTCTACTTTCAAGATGACGGGCGAAAAACGATCGTACCGCTCGAGAAGGGAGCCTGACACCCCTTCTCATCCAGGAGGCGTAAATAGGGAGACACGGAGAGAAGTAGAGGAGAGGGAGCGACAGCGAGGGAGAGGGGGAGGGCTGGCATTAACGGAGAGAGGGTCCGCGAAGGAACTGGATGGGAGGAGGGAGAGGGAGAGGGAGGAGGAGCGACGAAGGCGTTGGCATTCGGAGGAGAGCAGAGACAGGGATGGGGAGAGAGGGAGAGACGGGAGGGATCGAGGACGGGATGGACGGCCCTCCTCCACCTCTTTCTCACAGCGGCGACACAGTCGAAGTCGATCAAGGGAGAGGGAGCAGGAGCGAACGAGGGAGGGAGGGAGGGAGGGAGGGCGTCGGAGGAGTCGTAGTTCCAGCCCCCCTTACTCCTCGTATTTATCGAAGCGCCGACGAAGTAGTAGCAAGAGTAGGAGCAGAGAGAGGAGCGAGAGAGAGAGGCCACGGAGCGAACGGAGGGATGGTGGTTACAATGTGAGCAGCAGTAGCAGCAGCAGTAGCAGTCGTAGCCGGGCAAGGCGGGAAGCAGCACCACCTATCCCCTCTCGGAGCGGGCTCGGGATGGACGAAGACGAGTGGGAGGCACCTGAGAATTTGCAGTCTGTGCGACGGTCGGGAGGAGGGAGGGAGAGAGGAAGGGAAGGAGGGACACAGGGTGCGACCCCGTTACCGTCACCACGCCCCACGCCATCGGATTCTTTGTACGGGCGCACGCCTGTGGATCCTGCCGAAGCGGCATGGGAGACTGAGCAGAGAGATCGAGGACGAGGATGGGAGGGAGAGAAGGAGGAGGGGGGGGAGACGCCATTTGATTGGCGGGCAGCCATGAGACAGGATGGAAGGGAGGCGGCCTATTTTGCTGATGGAAGAAAAGGAGAGGGAAATGGGGATGCAGGGCGAGGAGGGGGAGGGGGAAGGAGGAGGAAAAGGAAGGAGGAGGAGGAAGAAGAGGATGAAGAGTATTTTGAGGCGTTCTATTTGTCTGAGGAGGGCGTGTCAAGAGGGGAGGAAGCCTTTCTAGGAGACCCTGATAAAATGCGAGAGAAGGAGGAGGCCATGATCAAGGCTCAGGAGAAAGGGGAAGCAAACAGACTGCGGCAACAGCAGAATTCAAGGAAGAACCAGCTGGCAGCCGACCAGAACGCCTGGGAGGAGAACCGGTTATTGACGTCGGGGGTGGCGGTGCGAAACGAGGTGGACATGGATTTTGTGGACGAGGAGGAGACGAGGGTGAGGCTGAATGTGCATCATACCAAGCCCCCGTTTATCGACGGTCGCGTGACGTTCTCGAAGCAGTTGACGACTGTGTCGGTGGTGAAAGAGCCCACGTCTGACATGGCCATCTTGAGCAAGAAGGGCTCGGCGTTGGTCAGGGAACGGAGGGAACGGAGGGAGAGGGGGAAGATGCGGCAAAGGTTTTGGGAGCTGGGCGGAAGTAGGATGGGGGAGGCGATGGGGTTGAAGGAAGAAGGAGGAGAGGAAGGAAAGGAAGGTACAAGTACAAAGGGGGCTGCTGGGTCGACGGGTGCTGGAGAGGGAGGGGAGGAAGAGGAAGAGGATTATGATTATAGGAAGGACAGTAAGTTCAGCGAGCACTTGAAGGAGATGAAGAAGGAGGGTCAGAGTGAGTTTTCGAAGAGTAAGAGCATGGCGGAACAGAGGCAGTACTTGCCAATCTATACCGTGCGCGAGGAGCTTTTAAATGTCATTCGGGAGAACCCCATCGTCATCATTGTGGGGGAGACGGGCTCGGGGAAAACGACGCAAATGACTCAATATCTGCACGAAGAGGGCTTCACGGAATTGGGGATGGTTACGTGTACGCAGCCGAGGCGCGTGGCAGCGACGACGGTGGCAATGCGGGTGGCGGATGAGATGGGGGTGGAGTTGGGGGAGGAGGTAGGGTATTCGATTCGTTTCGATGATTGCACATCGGACAAGACGGTGATCAAGTACATGACGGACGGGATTTTGTTGAGGGAGTCTCTGAGAGAGCCGGATCTGGACTCGTATTCAGCGATCGTGATGGATGAGGCGCACGAACGGAGTCTAAATACTGATGTGTTATTCGGGATGTTGCGGAAGGTGGCGCAGAGGAGGAGGGATTTGAAGTTGATTGTCACGAGTGCCACGCTGGACTCCAAGAGGTTTAGCGACTTCTTCGGTGGTGTCCCGGTGTTCGAGATTCCAGGGAGGACGTTTCCTGTGGAGCGGGTGTACGCGAAGACGAGTGTGGAGGACTACGTGGATGCTGCAGTGAAGCAAGCCCTGGCCATCCACCTCTCACACCCTCCCGGGGACATCTTGTTGTTCATGACTGGCCAAGAAGATATCGAGACGGTCTGTGAAGTCATTGCTGAGCGAATGATGGACTTGGGTGCGGACCGTGTGCCTCCTCTCCTCCTTCTTCCCCTCTTCTCAAACCTGTCTTCCGACCAGCAATCTAAGGCCTTTGAAGCAACTGAGAAGTCCGTCCGAAAATGCGTCGTCTCCACCAACATCGCCGAAACCTCTGTCACGGTCGACGGGGTCAAATATGTCATTGACTGCGGCTTTTCCAAGCTCAAGGTCTACAACCCCTCCATTGGCATGGACTCCCTCCTCGTCACACCCGTCGCTCAAGCCAACTCCGATCAACGCGCAGGCCGGGCAGGCCGGACCGGCCCGGGGCATTGCTACCGCCTCTACACCGAACGGCAATACCGCGACGAGCTGTTGAAAACCCAAGTGCCCGAAATCCAGCGGACCAACCTGGCGAATGTCGTGTTGTTGCTCAAGAGCTTAGGCGTGACTGATCTGAAGGAGTTTGATTTCATGGACCCGCCCCCACAGGAAAATTTGCAGAATTCGATGTATCAGTTGTGGATTCTGGGGGCGCTTGACAATACGGGGCAATTGACTCCGTTGGGGAGGAAAATGGCTGAGTTTCCGATTGACCCGCCGTTGGCCAAGATGTTGATAGTGTCGCACGATTTGAAGTGTTCGGAGGAGGTGCTGATTGTGGTGAGTATGCTCTCGGCCCCGCCGGTCTTTTTCAGGCCCAAGGATAGAGCGGAGGAGTCCGATGCGAAGCGGGAGAAATTTTTTGTACCTGAATCCGACCACTTGACCCATCTCAATGTGTATTTGCAATGGAAGAAGAATCGGTACAGCGCGCAGTGGTGTGGGGAACATTTCCTCCATGCCAAGTCCTTGAAGAAAGCACGGGAGATCCACGGGCAGCTCTCGGATATCATGCAGTCCCAACGCATGTCCCTAGTTGCAGCAGGCAATTCGAACTGGGATCGGGTCCGCAAGGCGATTTGTTCTGCGTATTTTTACAACTCGGCATTAATGAAGGGTTTGGGTGATTATAGGAATTTGTTGACGGGCATCCCTTGTCATGTTCATCCAACTTCGGCATTGGCTGGGTTGGGGTATACGCCTGATTATGTCACTTATCACGAGTTGGTCATGACGTCTAAGAGTTTTATGCAGTGTATCACGGCCATTGAGCCGGAGTGGCTCGCGGAGCTTGGCCCTGCCTTCTTTTCTCTGCATGAAAGTTCCGTGAATCGCATGGAGAGGCGGAGGGAGGAGGCAGCGCTGAAGGAGAGTATGGAGGAGGAGATGAAGGTGGCGTTGCAGAGGGAGGAAGATGAGAGAGCAGCACGGATGGCGGCGCAACTTCGAGAGACTCCCAAGGTGTTGAGCGGACGATTGGCGACGCCGGGTCGGTGGACACCGCGGCGCGTTGGGTTGTAGATTGCGGGGGATGTGGTACTTTTCAGGAAGGGGGAATCGAAGGAGTGTATGGGGAACATGAGAGAATGGATGAAAGTCTCAAGCCGGAGTGCCAAATGAAGGAGAAAGCGAGTATTAATGGAAGCTGTCTTCTTTTTTGTGGTGTGATGGAGGGGGTGGCGTGAAGGGAAGGGGTGGAATGGACAAGACACTTGGAAGAGCGACAGTTCGGGAGAACAGGAGAGTGAAAACCTCTTCCTGCTGCATACATGTACATCGAAAAACGAAAAGAAACAACGCGGTAAACCAAGACAAACCGAGATGGGGGTGAGGGTGGTGGGGAGGGAGGGTGTTGTTTTTTGTTTTTGTTTTTGTCCTACATCTCTCTAGAACTATCGCATGCAACCTGCAGTAGAACGGATCGAAGGCGATGCATGTGATCACGTCTTACTTGCTTCTTCGCAATTTTCTTCTTCCTGACTCGACTTCCGAACAGGTCTGTTTACAGTCTGCCCTGGCCATGCTCTCATACCTCTCTAGCATGGAAAAGCAAAAAAACTACTCATTGATCCTGGATGAAAGCACGCGCACCACATATGTGGTGCCTCATGAAAACCCTTCCGCACAATCCGATACAGAAATAGAAATCGCGTCGAAGGCATGATGATGCGGATGCCTGTGTTGCTAAGCGCGGCGGCCGTGATGTGCCTCCTACCCGCCAGCACTGCATTTCTGGTTCCTTCTGCAGAGCTGTCTCGTCGGAGCGCCCTTGGCGGTACGTTTTGGTTGAGCCAGTGAAGCGTAGAACAAAATGCAGTCGAAGTTACTTGTGTCAGCAGACATGCCTGTCTTTGCGTTACCAAACCTTATCTGACGTCTGTTGCCTCTTCCCTCCCGTTCCTCGTACAGGCCGACGAGGAGACTTGGGTGCCCGAGGGTATGTTTGTCGTAGGGATATTGGGTCGTGGGTATGGGGGTTTTCTGTCTTCCGACGAAGCAAGGCGGGAAAGTGGGAGGAAGGCGGGGGAAACAGCATTACCTTGCGGCTCATGTGCATTTGGGACAGAAGACGAGAGATTCGTACAAATTCCCCTGGTCGATGAACCCATATAGAAGTATCTGACACCAGCATTATCCCCTTCTTTCCCCCTCCGATCTCTCTTATTTACGACCACAACAGCACATTTTCTAGCGGTGAGTTCGACAAGGGCGGTCTCTTCGCCAGCAGCGACGGGTTTCCGTCTTTAGGTGACGGCTTCCCCAGCATTGGCTCTTCAGGCTCGTCTTCATCCTCGTCGTCGTCCGGGACTGGCTTTCCTAGCATCGGTGTCTCTTCTCTGAGCACACCCCGACGGGGCGTGCTCATTCAGAACATGCCCGCGGACTCCAATATCAAAATTCGCATTTTGGACAGGGAGCACAAGTTGGGTATCACGGGGGTAGTTGAGACGATCGCCGTGGTGAAAGACACGCGATTTGCCCTGTGCCGGACCAAAGACCGGGCGGCTGCCATTCTGGATGAATTCGTCTTTCCTGTCGACGTGGACTCCCAGTCCATGTCCGCGCTCCTTCGTCGTGCTAACCGCATCTTGAATAAGGATGGTGTGGAGCTGCTCTGGACTGCGAGTACCTTGACGGTTCGGGGCCTGGAGCGACCGCAGACGGAGTACCTGTCTTGGAAGCAGCCGTTCAACGTGCAGCAGCAGCAGGGATTGTCCCATCTCGAGGCACGTCTGCAGGAGGCCATTAGACAGGGACAGAATGGAGGGATGCCGGGAGGAGTCGAAGAGGAGGATGGAAGTGGTGGTATGGAAGGGGTCCTGGTAGAGGCGGAGGCTGCGGAGGCTGCGGCTATTCTGGAGGCAGAGGAGGAGGCAGCAGCGAGCATGGACCGACTGGATGCTGCGTTCTTTGCAGACGTGAATGACGAGGATTATGCGACTGACGCCGCGGAAGGGCTTGATAAGCGGAGCCCATTGATGGAGTCGGAAATGTTATGTGACTTCGAGTTTCAGGGGTCGAAGTACCGGGTGGTGGTATACCAGGAGCCTGTGTCGGTTTTGGGACAGTGGATGCCGGATGGCACATGGCGAATATTGAAAAGCGTGGAGGCGGAGTTGGTGGAGGACGCGTTGGCTTTTAAGGGACTACAGAATGTGGATGTCGAGCTTCTGGGGTCGGACTGAGTAAGGGAGTAGGAGTAGGACGGGAGGGAAGAGGGAGGACAGAGAAGGACAAGGATGTACATGAGTGAGAGCGGGCGAGAGAAAGGGGGAAGAAATAAGTTTATCACAACTTTATCACACACTTAAAATTGATCGGAGCATACATACAAATAATCTGAGAGTTTGTTGGAACTTCGTTTTCGGCCGCCTGTTGACGACCTTCCAAGATAAACATCGAATGAAAAGAGCAGCCCCGCATGTAGACCAAGGAAAAACATACATTCAATGCAAAAGAACGAAAACGTAAACTTATAAACGAATATCCGAAGTGCTGCTAGGACCTTGCTTGTACACGACCAGAGATTGAAAGGAGAGATTGTGTAATTTTGAAATTTCACACGATGTACATGCTGCAGCAGGTCGAATGTAGCGCAGGGATGCCGGAAATGCGCCGAAGGACCATTTCCCCACGCCATAGTACATCTAGTGCTCTAAACTTGCCCTACAGCCCCTCTCTCTTTCCTCATTCCTCTTTAACGGCTGACAGGTGGCGTCAGCAGCAGCAGCGAGCCCGAGGTAAGTCGTCACAGATTCTATTTTGGGAAGCTGTCTCGGCCTCCAGAAACAACCAATTATGCCAATAGCAGTGTAGGACATTCTAGATGGACGTCTTTGTTGTCGGGGTTGCGTTACAGTCTCCTATTTGAGACCCCTTGGCCGCATAGAGCCTCTCTCTTGTACTTGTTCTTATTCTGCGTCGCCGCTCTGGTCCCTCGTTCCTCGTCTCTCTGCTCGTCCTCTAGCCGCACGCGTGTCAATCAAATCCCACGAGACTCGAATCAATTCTCGATTTTCTTCGTCACCACCGTTGCCACACACTTGACAGGCACAGCAAGGTCGGAAGAAGAAGAGTGAGTACAAGGGCCACTCAGGTGAAAAAGGCCAGGGCGGCCGCACTCTGACGCGTCTCGACAGCAAGTTGCGGCAAGCTCAAGGAAAGGGCGTGGCATACGTGCGGCGCTATAAGGGAGAGGAGTAAAGCGTTGGAGATAGAAGACTTGGCATAGCTGCAGCACTCCAAGGCGGAAAGATGAACGTCCACGAATTGTACCGGTGCGTGACGGTGTGTGTGTGTGCTGTCCTAATTGCCCCCACAACCTAGATTCCCGGCACTCGTGAGCGATTTATTTTATCCTCCACGTACGCATTGAAAGTAACACTGATTCTATCTGCTTGCTGCCGATGTCAGCATCCCCCTCCGCTTCTCGTCCACCCAAAACACTAGTCTGACACTTTCCTCCCTTTTTCCCCTCCCCCCAACCCACAACTTTAGCTTGACCACCAAGCAGGAACAGACCTTGAAGCAGGTGATCCGCTCCCGGCCAACAGAACAAGAGGAGATAGAGAGCTTGCGCAATGCTATCCGCGAAGCGTATGTTCGGCTTCTGTTCCAAGACCCGACCTATGCTGCGTCTAAGGACATGGACCAAAGCTTGTGGAAGACTTGCTTTTACCGCAAGATCGAGGAATTCCGCAAAATGATTCGGAAGTACGCAGCAGCTGCTTCGAACGCAGAGAGCAAGGCCATGGCGCACAAAGCACGGGCGGAGTTGCATGCTGTGTGTGCTTCGTTTGGTGAGTTCATCGCAGAGGCTTTGACGTTCTACCAGGACTTGATGGGTCGTTACGAGCGCTTGCAGGCCACACGAAGGGAAAAAGAGAGAATGGAAACGGGGGCAGAGGCGTTGGAGCAGAACTGCGTGAAGAGCATTCATCGCTGCTTGATTTTCTTGGGGGACTTAGCGCGGTACCGGGAGCTGCACTCGGAGAGCACCCGGAAGGACTGGTCGCAGGCCGAGAAGTGGTATTTTCAAGCGATAGATGCGATGCCCACCAGTGGGAATCCCCACAATCAGCTCGCTGTCCTGGCTACCTATACCGAAGCGGAGTGCGTGGCCGTCTACCGCTACTGCCGTGCGTTGCTGTGTGCGAACCCGTTTCCCACTGCCAAGGAGAACTTGGGGTTGCTCTTTGAGAAGAACAAGCAGGGCATGCCTGATCGAAATACGGGTGATGGTGCGGATACGGAAGAGGAGGAGGAACGCGTACGACAGGGGCTAGCTGCTGGTACGATAACGGGGCAACAGGCCGGGATCGCCCGCGCGACAATGCTCAAGTCTCTGCTGCAGCGCTTCGTCCACATGCACGGCGTGTTGTTCAACTACCGACAGCAACAAGCTGAGACCATAGGATGGCATAAAGGGCATTTCCCTGTGGGAGAATTTATGGACACTATGCACACGGCGTTGTTGGATTTGCGACAGCTGCTCAAGATGTCGGCGTTTGGCGACGGCCTCCTCTTGCACATGGTCGCGATTTGTGTCTTCTCCGCTCTGATCTCCCTCGAGGAGGACATCAGCAGCAGCAAGAAAAGTAACAGCGACGACGAAGAGGATGATTCGTCTGTCCAAGCCTTATCGTTAAGTTTGGCTTTTGGGGTAGTGGCGGAGATCGCTGCTTGTGTGCGGACGGCCCGACAGGAACCTGAGCACACTACCGCGAAGCCCCCTGGTTCTCGACTACTGGGGCCGGTGGTTGTTTTCTGTGATTGGATTTGGTCTCGTCCGTCGTTTTGGCGCCTCAAATCGTTGGGATCGTCAGGAATAGCGGGGGGCCCTTGTCTACCAGAGAAGGAGATGGAGGCGGCGATCAGGGAGCATTTCTGGAGGATGCTATGTAAGGTTGCGAGCGAGTTACAGGTGCAGCTTTTGCCAGGGGGTTATAAAGTGGGGCCGGCAACGGGCCTGCCAGAGGAATTGATCTGGATACCGGCGGATGGGAGGATATTGAAGGAGCAGTATGATATGAGGGGGTTCAAGCCATTGGAAAATGTGTATGGGAAGGCGTTGATGACGAAGCCGAAGGCAGAGCTGGGCAAGGTCGAGATAGTGTCGGATGATTTGGCTGCGACTTGGAGGACGATGCGATTGGTGAGATTCATGAAGGAGGTCGGAGTGAAGAGTGGGGTGGTGGCGATGACGGCAAATCCGCAAATGCCTGCTTGTTGGGTGTTTCGAGTGAAGGGGCGTGAGAATGTGTTGGCGCCTGCGTTTGCAGCGCAGGTGGGAATAGCTGGGCAGTATTATAATAATGGAGGAGGGATGCGTCGACTATGGGGAAGGAGAGCTTCTGCAGGCCCAGGGTGGGGAGGAGGGGAAAGAGTGGGGGGAGGGAGGGAGGAGGAGGTGATCGCCTTCAAGCCTTCTTTTGCCAGTCCCTCCGGAGCAGGGGCGGCGCTGAACGGAGCCCAGTTCCACTACCTACAACAGCAGCAACAAGAGATGGTGTTCTTGCAGCAGCAGCAGCAGCATCATCATCATCATCATCATCATCATCAACGCCTCCCTTCCTTGGACGACTCCTCGCAGTTGCCCAAGGAGATGGTGGAGAGCATGTTGGGTGGTCTCTTAGACTGCTCTGATTCAGGCCCTCATCCAAATTATCTCGGTTCAGGCAGTGCCCCGCAAGGCTCAGGCATGCAAGCCTCAGGCTCTCCAGGTGGGATCAACGCTGCCGGGCACGTCCAGCCGCCTCTCGGGCCCGGGACAGACTCCCCGCGCAACAGCAGATATGCCAACGTCTCGCAGTACCAGCATCAGCAGCACCAGCAGCAGAAACAGCAGCACCCGGCCATTTCGCCCGCGCGGTTTACTGAAAGTCTGGATGGGGGATCGAGTGGTGCGGTGGGATGGAGTGCTTTTCGTCCTACCGGCGGCTCAACCACGCCCGCACTACCGGGCCTGGCAGGCTCATCAGCTGCTGCTTTGATTTTGGGGAGGGGTTCGTATGGACTCTCGATATTTTCTGACTCTGGAGATGATAGCGAAGATGATACGGCGGGCCTGGGGGGAGGGAGCCCTGTGTCATTGCCGTCGCAGATGGGATATAAGCCGTTTGAAGGGAGTGGAGGGTTGTTGGAGATTGGAAGACCGGGGGCAGGGGAGTCGGAGCAGGAGTCAGTGCCGTACGGGGGAGAGCACCTAACGACGCGGAACCCGTTCTTGACGAGCTCCTTTGGGCTTGCGCCTTAGGACGGGGAGAAGAACCAAGAAAGAGGGGCGGAGGAGGAGTTATTGTTGCTAATGAATAGTGTTGGAGGAGGAGCATGAGGGAGATTGGCTTAAATTTTGAGGAGTGATGGCAGTGGGGAAGATCACTGGCCAGAAGTAAGGAGGAGGAAACAAAGGTAGCGAGAGCGTAGAAAGAGGCCATAATAACATCAGAGAGGAACGATGCGTCTCCAAATCAAGAGAGCGAGAGTCAGGAGCAGAAACAACTGTGTACGTATGTGTCTGTAGCTTTGTATTTTTATTAACTCGTTCCTGTCTGTCCAGCTGCCCATATTCTTCTCTCCCATCTCTCAGCCAAGACGACGATAGTATGCGGCTGTGTGAAAAGAAGAAATCAAGAGTTGGGGATAGGAAAGGAAAGGTGGTTTGTATGTCTATGAAAATAGACCAGTATGTCTGACAGTAAGCGCATGTGTGTGCGAGTCCCCGAATTTTCCTGGATGAAAAAGTGGCATCCATGAAAAGTATGCACACGACGTAAATCAACGAGGGAAAATTAGTTTCCCTGGAAGCCCTGGAAGCCTGATGGGAACAAGAAGTGCGGAAAAAACAAAGCGAACTGCTGCTGGCCTGAGGAAAACTGTGCGTGCAAAGTAATTTTTGGCTCGCCTTTCTGGCCCTGCACTCATTTACGCCGGTAGAAATTAAGAAGAGAACGAAAATGAAAGGAAAAAAGAAATAAAAATAATAGAGAAAGGAAGCATATGGGCGTGGCTATTTTTCAGGAGCCATGTCGCAGTGATCACAGAGTACCACAATATTACTAAAAGAGTACTGTGTCGTTTCCTCACAAATCGTTTCTTCCAGCCAACTTGTCCCTTCTGCTCGCCTCGTGTGCTCGTGACATGGAACCCTCCCTGCAGGACCACAAGCAGGAAGATTAGAATGAGTACGAGAAGTGCTTCGCTGCCTTGCTCCTGCGGCAGTCGGTGCTCTACATGCAGTGAGCATGGCCGGGGGGGTAGTTATGATGATGGACCCACTTTTTGATACCCCCACATATCATACAACACACCGCACTTGCCCCAACTCAGGCATTGGACCAAATCCAAGTACCATGCCGATTGGATTCAAACTTCTGGCGATGCTTGTCCTCTGCACTTTTTTCTTAATCGTCAGCGGGAGGACCAACGTTTTAAGGGGCGGCAGCAGCAGGGAGCTCAGAAGGGACACCAAGACCACTCTTGCTGGCGACAAGGGCAGCGCTAACGCCAATAAAATGGAAGTGACCATCGATAAGAAGAAGAAGAAGGGCGCAGGTGCGGTGGCCGAGCCGGTGGAATCAGTCCCCACAGAAAAAGGCCCGAAGGAGGGCAAGGCTGATATGGTCGAGAAGGATGACGAGTACGATGCTGATATGGATGATGACAACATGATTGACGGGCTTGAAGAGGGGGAAGGGAAAGATGTTGATGAGGACGAAGATGAGGGGAAAGAGCCGACCTCGGAGAAAAACAAAGAAGCGGACAAAGAGCCAAGCGACCCTGCGACTGCTACGGCTGTGGAGGACGGACGAGAGGGCAAGGAGAGTGACGCAACGGCGGAAGGGATGGAGGAAACCAAGGATGCTGCTGACGACAAGGGAGAGGTGAAGGAGGAGGGAGACGAGGAGCAGGATGATGAGTCCAAACAGGGCAAGATGGGCTTGCTTCATGAAGCCACCACCACCAAGGGTGAGACAGCACCTGTCGCTGAAGCTGAAATAGGCACCGACACAGACAAGACCACCAGCGGCACAGGCGAGAGCAAGAAGGGTATCAGCGATGAAGTGAAGGAGGTGGATGGGAATGCTGCTGCTACTACCGCTTCTGAGGCTGTTGCTGAGAGTTCCAAATCTAAAAGTGGGCCGCCGAAGTTGGAAGACGCGGAAGATGACAAGGACACGAAAGCGGACGCCGCTGCTGCTGATGCCTCTTCTGCCCTAGCTGAGGGCGCTGGTGAGACTAATGAGAAAGATGTTGTTGGCGAGGCTGACGTTGGACCAGCAGACAGCAGCAGCAGCAGCAGCAGCAGCAACGATAAGAAGAAGAGCGTTGCCGAGGAAGAAATTACTGCTATCACCGCGACGGACGAAGGAAAGGAAAACACCGACAATAAGGCTGATGAAAATAAAGAAGGAAAGGCCGAGGCAAGCGAAAGAAAGAGAAATAGCGAAGCTGCAGGACCAGAGAAAAAAGAGAAGGGGGTAGACAGCGCCACAGTCGAAAAACCCACCGATGATGGCAAGGTGCCAGCCGCGCCCGACTCAGACTATTCTAATGTCCCCGACCCTGCATCTGCAGAGCAGGAGAAGCAGCAACAGAAACGGGAGCAGGATCAGCAGCAGCAGGAGCAGCATCAGCAGCAGCAGCAGCCGCAACAGCAAGTGGAGGTGACGGAGGTGAAAGAGGTCAAGGAAGGGGATGTTGCTCCTGTGATATCTGAATCAAGCACCGCCACAGGCACTGCTGGTACTGGTGATGCATGCGATCCGCAGATCACGTGTAACGGGCATGGAAAGTGCAACGAGGATGGGAGCTGTCGTTGTTATCCTCCCTACACAGGGAATGCGTGCTTGCGCGATGCATGCTTGGACATTTGGGACTGCAACGAGTGCGTTGGCTCTAACTTGGGCTGTTACTTCTCTGACGGCGAGTGTCGCGGGGATGGATTGATAAGTCCTGAAGAAAGCACGTGCCGCCCGGCGTGGCTGGCATCGGTGATGGCGTACATGCAATTTGCGTTTCTGTTTGGGGTGGTGTTGTTGGTGGCGGGGGGGATGGTCTGGCGGAGTCGACGCGCGAGCATGGTGGCTGGAGGGAGGGAGGGAGGGCTCGGGGGGTTTATACGGATGCCAACGGCTGGGGGAGGCCCGGAGGGAGAAGGGGAGAATTGGCATTGGGACCCTGAAGAGGATAGTGTGGAGCTGTTGAAGCAGTCGGGGGAGGAGGGAGGGAGGGAGGGAGGGAGGGAGGGGCAGGAGGGGGGGAAGGGAAAGGGGATTTATGCGTTGATTCGTCCGTCTTCGAAAAGCTCGCCTGTAAGACCGCAGCAGCAGGAGGAAGAGAAGAAGCAACAGCATCAGACGAGTGCAGGGTTGGGAGCTGGTGTGACGTCGAGGCGGGATTCAGGAGGGAGAAAGGAGCTTCAGTCTGGAGAGGATTTGTTCGCCGAACTGGGCATGGAGGCGCAGCCGCAGTTTAACTTGAAGAGGCAGAATGACGCAGGGCCGCCCGGGCAGCAAATGAGTTGCACGCGGAGCAGTCGGTTATCGGCGGCGGGGACGAGTCCGGTGAAGGGAGGGAGTACAGGAGGAGAGGGGTTGGCACCTGGCTGGATGGATGATGAGGATTTAGATATTTAGTCATGCGTAACAGACAAGAATGTTAACACGCAAGAGCGAAAAGGAGGGAGGACAAGACCAGCAAGGTGAGAGTTTTGCTCGAGGAGTGGTGGAGGACGAAGCAGACGGGACGAATGGCAAAGGTCAACGGAAGGAGGGGGCGAATTAAATGAATTTGTGTAGTTAGGAAGTCCTCTGAGGAGACGCGCGAGTAAAGAAAAAGCCGGATCTACATTAATGTGCAGGAAGGAAGAAACAAAAAAGTAGAGCTCCCTGTTGTGATAATAGCAGTAGCCCCTCCCCACGACCCACATAAAGGAGCACATGGACGGGAACGGCCAAAAAAACGACGAGAAGAGCGTTAAAAAACCAACTTTACTCGTCCTCTTCCAGAGAAGCATATATCTTGCAAAAGTCATGGTTGTATACATTTTTTCCACTCGGGAAAGACGTTAATCTCAATTTCAGTCCTTTCTCGCGCATCCTTCTATCAACAATTTGACATGTGAATAGCCAAACACACATCCACACATAAATCTACAGCGAAAATCCTCATCTTTTCCCTTCCGTTCCTGCAGTACATACACAAATTATTTCTTGTAATGTACATATTTTTCCTCACCGGACCCCCCCGACAAAGATTCCAGCCGCCCCTGCCTCGCAAAAACTCCCTGCTCCTTGACCTCATCGTCCCTCCCTCCCTCTTCCCGTGAACCCTGTTGCCCCAGAAGCGTAAGCACGGGTAGATACCTCTCTTCTTCCCCCCGCCGGTTCTTTTCCTCCTTCTTCTCCCGCTCGTGCTGCTGCTGCTCTTGCTGCTGTTCTTGCTGCTGCTCTGCTGGTGCACCTGAATCCCCGTCAACCGTGAAAGAGGAGCCAACCGACGAGCTAAACGATGATTCTTCCCTCACCGTCAGCAGGGTTGACATCATTGGCGGTCGGGCCTCTTTGTAAAAGTGTGAACGCGACGACAAAAATCCTCCTTGGTGGTGGTGCTGGGATTGCTGCTGCTGCTGCTGCTGCTGCTGCTGCTGCTGCTGCTGCCGTAAATGCTGCTGAATTTCGCGAATCTGCTTGGCGGCCCGCGGACGCAACATACGATGCTCGACAGAATACACAAAAAATGTCAAGAGGAAAAATAGGGGGACAAAGGGACTTTTATGGCCCACAAGTTGAAGTGATGCCGTCAACAAAGTGAGGAACAACGCCATACCTGGCAAAATACATGCACTCCCGATCTCGTACCAATCCCTAATCGCCTGCAGCCGTGTTAGCAATTCCTCGTTCACCCCGCCCGGCAAACACGAGGGGTCCTGGAACAAACGAGGAACATACCTAGGCTGTGGTTCCTCCTCCTCCTCCTCCTCCTCCTCCTCCTCCTCCTCCTCTTGATTCACCGTCCTTGAAGGCGACAACACATGGCCTGAAATAATACCAGCTCCACGCGCAACTGGCCGACCAAGCATCTCCGAAAGCAAGGCATCAGGACTTTGATGAATCCCTTCCGGTGCCTCGGCCAATGGTGCTGCGCGCAATGCGGCGTTCAGGAGGAGGAGCAGTAACAGGCTGGCGCAGAGGAGGAAGGCCGCGGCAGTTGTGAGCGAGGCAGGATCATGGCTCCAGGAGACGTCTAAGATGGTGTTTAGAGTAGGGATGAATGCCACAGAGAGGCAAACTAGGCAATTGATCGCGAGCAACGTCGGGGAGAACGCCTGGATCTTTGCCACAATATTCTGATGGCTCCGATGCATCACCGCGACAATATGGAAGCAATAAATGTAATTTATCAGTCCTGGCCAAACCGTCCCCTCCCCCCCCCCATCCTTTCTGCCTTCTTGGGTGTGCAGCAATCCATTCAGCAACTCAACCATCAGCCCTGTAGCCGATGCCGCGTATACTCCATCAGAAAAAATCTCCACCCTCACCCGTGGCACCGCCCCCTCAAACAGCACGGGACTCTCCTTCCCCAGCCACAGCTGCAACAGCCGAAAATTCATCCTCCCCGCCATAGCACCCCAGAAGACAAACAAGCCTACCACCCACACAACGGCCGCGGCTCTCACATGCCCTGGTCGAAAGGCCCTCAAGTAGTCATCGCTTAATATATCTAGGTGCTCTTCCCACGCAATAAGAGAAGCCGCAACAATAATCAAACCCACCTGGAAGAGGGATATACCCAAAGTCTTATCTCTTCCTACCCATCCTTGGTACTCCCTATCACAAGGTTGCAATGCCGAGAGTCTTCGAGCGGAAGCTGAAAGCATGTACGACGTGCCTCCCACCAGCAGCAGGACTACTGCCCAAAGACCTAAATAAATCAAGTGCCCATTCGTGGTGGTCGGGACGAATAGGACAACGAAACTGAAGGGCAGGAGGGAGAGGGAAGCGATCCATAGGACGTTTACGTGTGGCAGCTTTTCATCGATGTGCTCGAGGCGGATGAAGTCTTGGCAGTGCTTTTCCCTTAGTGGTTTTGGTGTGTGTGTGTGCCGCCAGAGAATAATCATTTGAAAACAAATGCATGAATATATAATGAATGTATGTGGCATCAGTTTTGTACCAGTGCGAAATGCACTTCTACATAATGTGGTTGTCAGTAAAAACATCCTTAATGGAATCAGTTCTTCCATTGATTCTTCCCCCCCCGGAAAAATGGAGGCGGTTGAGAACTCTCCCAGCGCGTCGTAGCAAAGATTTTGCATCTCCACGTACCAGAGCCGGACTAAGATGAAGAAACTTGTGACAAAGGGTACTAAACGCACGGGGTTGAAATTATGCGTCCCGTTGGCCCAGAGCGGGACGGCGCATGACGTGCAAACGATGGCGAGTGTGGCATCGGTGAAGGCCATTATTCTGGTACGATGGAAGACAGGAAATTTTTTGGATGAGATATAAAGAGAGTCGACACGCGTGACACTTGCTAAACGTGGTGTGTGGTGTCCAGCGGACGCTAGCGTGCCAAGGCTTTTCCTGCGCCCCATCCGTCCTCAACGCGATCTCTTTCCCACCCTCCCTTGGCCACAAACCTATCTGATTCTTGCAATCTTCCCATCCGCCCACTTATAAGGATGCTATTTTGCATGCCCAATGTGCTGAACCGGGGCAACATAGAGTCACTCGCAGCCCGGTCCAGGAGTGGTGCGTCCATCGTGTTGGTGGGCTCGGTAAAAGAAGGATGCCACGGCTCCCGCGCCCGAAAGAAGACCTATTGGTCCGCCTAGCCGAGAGCAGGCGCGTGAAAAATAGAACAGGCGTCTACCCTGTACAAATGCGTCGTCAATAGGCATGGGTTAGGTCTAAATATTCAAAAGAGCAAGGCAAAATCAACAAACAAGATGGGCCTAGATTTTCAAGTGATAAATAGTTCTTCACTTGCAGTCATTGCCTTGGAATTACATGGCTTCCTCCTTTCCCTACAGCCCTATTTGGAATGTAACACACAATGATCCCAACTTGCTTGCCGCGCAGGCGTCGCCCCTCCGCAGAGGTTCCTCAGGAAATTTGCCAACACACGTATTTCATCTCGTTTTGGGCTCCCGATGAGTCATCTCAGGCCGTCTCGTACGAAAAATCACGAACGAAAATGACTACTGCTCTTGAATTCAGCGTCTTCTACTTGTAGAGCAGCTTTCCCTCTTTTTAAAAAAAAAAAAAATCACAAAAATGGGTGTAGAGACCGGTTGAATCCATCTATCACCTCCTCGTAAGCAGTTTTTCCTTCTTCTTGATTTTCAATATTTGTTTGTCTCCAAATCATTTAATTCCGTCTCTACACGCCTCTAGACAACTACTGAACTTTGCCCCGCCGCGGTCGGCTCATCCTGAGCTACCTGACTCAAATCTGCATCCTCAGGGAAAAGCTTCGGCCAGTTCGAGAACCCCAGCCGTTTATCCAACTCAATCACAATAGCCTTTTGACCCTCCTCGGGATTCTTTTCAAAGTACCAGAACGAGCTTTCTCTATAGACAGGCTGAGAGAGTTCCCTATCGAAAATCACATTTGTCTCGCCCAGGATCAAACGCAGGCGTGTCTTGGTGCTCAATTCGAACCTCACGTCTGATTTGGACAAAGCCGGTTCTACGGGCACGACTAATTGAATTATATCACGGCCTTGTCGCCAGAAGGATGCTTCGTGATGCCCTCGGTAGTAGACCGAGTGCGTAGAAGGTGCCTCGATGAATTCTTCATAAGCCGCAAATGGGTTGGTGGGCAAGGAGGATGTCGCAGCCGCCGTCGACGTCTGGAGCTTAACGGGTGCAGATGTTTCGCCCTCCCAATCCATTGCGACGGTGTGCATGGCTTGATCCATGGCCGCATCCATGAAGTCGGGGTCCATTTCCTCTTGTTTTTGCGGTCGTGGGGGCGTATTGAGAGAAAAGGCATGGCTATCCCCGGCGGCGTATATAGAGGCGCCCCGTCCATGACTCTTGGCTGTTCCTACTGCTGTATATGAGGATAGCACTAAGTAGTCTGGCACAGGCAGCAGGAAGGCTGTGGCTCCGGGTGCCAGGACGCTGAGGACGACGAGGAGGAACAATGCAGGCAGGACAGAGACCTGCCGCATGATGATCATGATGATACTGGAAAGTTGGAGGAGGCACTGGAGAAATCTGAAGGGGAGGCAGGGGTCGGAGATGGGAAACGTGAGTGAATGCGATGTGTAGAGAATATTCAGGCACACTTATTGTAGATATATCTGCAACATGTATTCATTGGTGTTCAGGCGTCTCAGGACTGGGGTAGAGCGAGGAGGCTGAGTTGAAGGGGGACTGTCGGCGTCTCGCCAAGCACATACCTACCTTCGGTACACACAACCACCACTCTCACACCTCACCGCACACCAAACCAAGGCACAGGGAAAAAAATGGTATATCAGCATGTCCCCGCATACCTGACAGCCGTGGCCGAAGCTTCCCAACAAGCCGGTGGCATTGCCTTAACGCACCTCTTCTCCTATCCCTGTCTCTCCCATCGCCTAGGGCACCAGTTTGCCCGCCTGGACGTCCGACAAGCCATCCACAACCACGCAACACTCAAACGGGTCGCTCATGTACCACAACTTCTCGAGCCGTTCTTACGGGGGGCGGGCTGCTTGGCAGACGGCGAACTCGAGGCAGCCTTCGAGCATCATCGGGGCGCGTTCGCCATGGCTTGTGGGATGTACAAGGAGCAGCAAGAAGAGTGGTTGCTCAACCTTATGCGGAAGCTGGCGCGAGGGCTGCGGCTATTGGCACAAAAGGTGGATAAGGAAACAGTGCGGCTGGACCCCATAATGAACGAGGCCGTCAAGGCCATCTCAGACAAGTTCCGTGTTTTTGGCACGGTCACAGCTAGTGGACGTCGACGGGTAGCCCTGATGCTTGCGAACGAGCAGATTATTTGCTACCTCCAATTAAACAACCCACGGCAATGCAAGCCATTGACTGATTGGGCCGATGCCCGACATAAGCTGACGGACGAGGATTTCACCTCGGGAGAGTTTGCACAGGCGGATGCTGTGACATATCATTTCTTGCGGGCCCGTCTCTTTTTGCTCGACACGAATTATAAGGAGGCGGAGAGGTTTTTGGCATATGCCTTCAAGCATTGTCCTGTGGCAGCGAAGAGGAATAAGCGGACGATTTTGTCGTACATGGTGCCAGTAAAACTTAATTTGGGGTTGCTACCGCGGGTACGACGGAGGGTGGAGGGAATGCGGGGTAGAGGGAGGGAGAGAGGGAGGACTGGGAGAGGTGGTTGAGCTTTCATTTTTGTCCGTCAAGATAAGTGCGGGATTTCTCTTCTCCTTGTCCTCTAAATCACCTTTCTCCCCCAACAATTCCTCAAAGCGCGGCCTCCTGGAGCGTTTCCAGCTCAAGGAGTTCGAGTCGTTGGTGGCTGCCTTGCGGGACGGGGACTTCCGCCTGTATCAGCAAGAGCTAGATCGATACCAAGACGAGTTTATCGCACGCGGCGTTTACATCATTTTAGAGAAGCTCAAGTTGTTCGTGTATCGGAACTTCTTCAAGAAGATGTCAGTACATGGGGATGGAGAGAGGGAGGGAGGGAGGGAGGGGGGGCCCGCAAGAGAGGAAGGACTTCTACTACTTGAGGCTTGCAATTAGCTATGCCATTTCTTCCTTCTGTTGATCAGGCTGTCATCATGAACACTCACAATCTCCTTACGCTCACATCACTCAACGGAACCAACAGCTGGGTGCTTAAAGGCAAGGAGTCAAGGCTCTCGATCGACCTCGTCTTTCAGCTGCATCAAGCGATAGATCCCGCTGCGGACGTGGACATTGACGAAATTGAGTGTTTGCTCGCCAACTTGATCTACAAAGGGAACATTCGAGGGTATATTGCTCACGAAAAGCGCATTTTGGTGCTGTCGAAGGACAATCCTTTCCCGTATCCGCAACAAAAGTAGGGAAAAGGAAGGAGGGTGCAAGGTGGGCATGTATAGCTAACAAAGATATAAAAGCGCGAGGGAAAATAGGCAATGGTTGATACGGGGAGGGCAAAGAGCTTCTCCTTCATTTGTTACATTCCTTTTGAAGTCATATCTTTTCTTGTCGTGTGGTTCTGCTGGCTAGTGCGTTGCTGATGCTCTCGACAGCGATGTCATAAGTCTTTTCACCATCTCCCTCTCCCACTCTTCCCCCCTTTCTGCCTCTATTGAAGCCGGCTTTTCTATCATATTCTATAGAAGCCCACCTTCCACCCATTGCATGCGTAATTTTATCATAGTCACAAGGATGAGGATGGTATGGGTGATACTGGCCCGTGCATACAGCAAGCTGCAAACGCCGCCATGCCCCTTCCTTTCCTTCTCTAAGCTCTATGGTACATGAAGCTTATCCACCCCCCAAACCCCAGAATCCGCCATCCACCCCCTCCCTACATCTTGGTTGCCGCAATCTTCCCTTTGGTCACGTCCAATGACCGCCTGCTCTCTCTTTTCAAAAACTCGGCTACATCCTTCTCGGTCGCTGCCACCGATTCCACTTCCCCTCCCACAGCACGCGTGAAGGCCTCCGCTGCCTCCTTCCACGCGCCGGCATGAAACTGAGAAACTCCCAGAAAGTAATTATTCCGCAGGCTTCTCGGCTCTATTTTGCACGCAGCTTGGAAGGCTTCGACCGCCTTGGGTACGTCTCGCAGGGGCCAGGGCGCAGCCAGTAGAAAGGCCCCGCGGAAGATAAATGGAACCCCGGCATCGTAGGTGGGATGACTCTTCACGATCTGATTGACCAGCTTCATGAATGTGAGTCCGTCTCCTGTGACTGCTGCCTTGAGGATGCCCTTGCTGGAGGTACGGTAGGTATAGGCCTCGGTCATCAAGACGTGGATTTGGGGGTTGTCTGGTTGGGATTTGTGCAGGTCTTTGAGAAGGTCGTAGGCAGTGAACGCGTATTGTTTCCACAATTTTCGATTGGCCTCACTATCGGAGATGCCATCGATAAGGACGGCGTTAGCGTTAGTAAGAGACCGAAGGAGGGAAACGCTGGCGTTGGCGAGTTTGAGTTTGAGGGAGGCGCTGTGTTGTGATGGGGGAGGGGGGAGGGACGAAGAAAGGGAGGAAGAGAGGGATGAGAAGAAAATTTAGCGCGGCGGAGGTGGTTTGTGTCATAAATTCTATGAATCAGTGGATAACTCAACATGCCAGCCTTTAGAGCAGCTATTGCGTGAGCGGAAGGGTAGAGACTACTCAAACCTCCCCACCACCTACGCGCCTAACCACCCTGTTCCCTCCGCTACACGCACTTGTCAGGCTCTTTCTCCAGCAACGCCTTGTATTCCTCCAACGCCTTCCGATAGTTGTCCGGCCCGCGTTTACGCATCAGCTCGTCCGCCGCGTTGCACTCCATGCTGGTGTGGCTACCATCGTTCGTGTTGCCGGTTTGGCCCAGGGCCTCCGCAAACATTTTCCCCCATTGTGGCGTCTTCCATTTGGCAGGGGAAGAGGATGGCGAGGAGCCAGCGCCACCGCTAGTGCTAGTAATGGTGGACGCATTGCCGCCGTGCTTGCCCAGACGAAAGCAGGCGCAGCCCGATGGAGGGTAGAGGAGACACAACACGACGAGGAGGGCCGGGAGGAGGGAGGAGCCGGGGGAAGTGGCGGCGGAGGCGTGCATGGTGACGGCCGGAAGGAATGGGTCTTGCGAAATTGCTGTTAATCTTTGTGGCTGTGCATACGTGCGGTGGGGGACGGAGAAATTGGTTTCGCAACCGGACGCCACGTGCAGCACCCTATCTCGTTGAAGGAGGAGGAATCTCGTAGAAGGGGGACGACAAACATCAACCTCGCACACCCTCCATTTTCTCTGGAGTACATGAAGCCAGAGTGCAACAACCGTCCTCCACTGCGATATTTTTGGCACCTCACTCAATCCTTGTGACCATCTCTCCAATCTTCCTTAGTTGTTGTTATTATAAGAGTAGGATGGCGCTTCTGAGGGCAGGCGCGATCGTGTGGTGAAGCTGTCGCGCTTGATATGGGAAGATCCTGCGCTTCACATGCCGACTTGCTTCTTTGATGATTGGGAGTCTTGCATTTAATGTCGCCCTCCTTCGGTCCCACCCTGCGTGCATCACGCTGGCACATTTAAGCATGATGCGGACAATTACCTGCGGTCGCGACACGGGCCTGGTTTGTGGCATTCGGTCTTTCGCCTGGAACAGAATTTCGCCTCATGGCCGGTAGCTTTCATCGAGCATCTATCATCCATGGCTCCTTCGGTTGTGTTATAGGACATTTTTGGTCTCTATACTTTTACTATCAGTGAAATATACGCTATTTCATTACTTCCGAAGCCCGGGAATTTCCGGCTGGCCAATCTTAAGACCTGTCGACGCTCCATTGTCCCGAGCATGACAGGGTCTACGCCACTGCCGCTACTTGCTGTTGGTCGCCTTAGCATCCCCATCCCAGCATTTCTAACCCTTTCTCCTCTTTCTCCCCGCGCTTCATAATGCACAGCATAACATACGTACTGGCGGGCGCATAAGCCCTTGATCTCGGGGCATTTTATCGCGCTCTCCTTTCCTCAACTCCCGCTGTCCCAAGCCACTGGCGATTAACCACGGTCTCAGTTGCCTACCCGCCGATGGAAGGGCTAGGACAGCCGGGAGATGCCGGGGGGGGAAGTGGCAGCAGTACTGGTGGAGGTGCATCAGCAGGAGCCAGCGCCAGCTTCCCCCCTCCTCCAGTCTTTGGCTTCTCCAGGGACGACTCGATTAATCTGGAGGACATCTTCGTAGATTGGTTCAACGAAGATAATCTCAACGGCCCGCCTTCTTCCTATCAAAGTAGTAGCCAGGATTCTGCTGCTCCTGCTATCCTTCCGCAAGAGGCTTATGTCCCCGCCCTCACCACCGCTCAGAAGCTCCAGCAGTTGCAACAGCTTCAACAGCAGCAACGACTGGAGCAGCAGCAGCTTCTGGCGTCGCACCAGGCGTCAGAGCAGCAGCAGCAGCAGCAGCAGCAGCAATTCCAGCAGTCAGGAATTGGGAAGGCAGGGAGAACGTCGCCATTGACGATGATGATGCCTACGGGAGGAGATAAAAGCAAGGCTGCTGGTGCTGCTACTGTTGGTGGTGGGAGGGCCACGGTGGTGAACAATGGAGGAGGAATGGGAGGGGTTGAGGACGAGGAAGGGGAGGAGGACGACTTTGAGGATGACTATGAGGACGATGATGGGGGGACTAGCACAGGGAGTGGAGGGGGAGGAGGAGGGCGACGCAAGAAGCGGCAAAGGGGCGCGGGAGGGGGGGGAAGTATGGGTGGAGGGAGTTCGGGGAGGAGGATGACTGAGGAGCAGAAAGTGGAAAGGCGGGAGAGGAATCGGGAGCATGCCAAACGGTCCCGTGTGAGGAAGAAGTTCTTGTTGGAGTCATTGCAGAAGAGCGTGAATGCCTTGCAGGAGGAGAACGACAAGCTGCGGGGGGCCATCCGCACGCATCTCAAGGACGGGGCACACGATTTACTCAAGTCGTGTGAGGTGGAGCCGGAGGACTCTTTGTTGACCTCAGATCCTGCATCGGCGACCAAGATTTTGGATGATCCAGATTACACCCTTGTGAAGGCCCTACAGACCGCCCAGCAGAACTTCGTGATCACCGACCCGACGCTGCCTGACAATCGTAAGTTGGCTGAAAGGGAGTTTGGCTGTGTGGGTTCCGTGACTGCTTATATACGTGTACCACAAGAATAGATCAAGATGACCACCACTTTTTGCTCCACTTATCGCCCCCCCCTCTCCCCCTCTTCTCTCTCTCACTCTCTCCTGTTTTTGCACACAGCCATTGTCTACGCCTCTGGCGGCTTTTTAAATCTCACCGGCTACCAAATGGATCAAATCCTCGGCCGCAACTGTCGCTTCCTCCAAGGGCCTGACACGGACCCTTCCGCCGTGGACAAGATCCGAAGAGCCATCGAAGATGGGACAGACGGGAGCGTGTGTCTGTTGAATTACCGCGCGGACGGCACGACTTTTTGGAACCAGTTTTTCATCGCGGCCCTGCGTGGGGCGGATGGGAACGTTGTCAACTTTGTTGGTGTACAATGCCGTGTGAGCGAGGAGTACGCGCTGGAGGTGCTGAAAAAGGAGATGGAGAGCACGACCTCGACGGGGGCGCCGTCGACGGGGATGCATTTGAAGGGATAGAGATGGTAAGGAGGAACTGGCATATTGGTAGCTCGCCACGGCGAGAAAGAGAGACAAAGAGAACAGGAAATATGGGTGTGTCTAGGAAGGCGAGGGTCGGGCGTCTGTTTGGGCGGGAGGCCTGTTGTCTTTTGTTATCTTTTGTGGTCTTCGTCGTCCTTGTGGTGATTGTGATGGTGCTTTATCTATACACACAACATTATCAGTCGACCGTATACAAGCAGTAGTTGCAGTAGAGCAGCAGAAGCTGCAGGAGCAGGAGCAGCAGGACTGGTCGCATTTTTTCTTTTTTGCCTTTTTCTCTTTTTTGCATACAAATCTACGCGATGCAACATGACGACGAGACGAAGAGGACCATACACTGTTGTGAAGCCAAGAGAAGCTTTCCGTCCCTTAGCTGGTTTGATATATTATATTATATTTTTAATTCAGTGGTAAAAGCAGCGAAACGGGAAGCCGGGAAGGAGGGGAGGAAAAGGGGAGAAAAGGAGTGAGGGAGGAGACTGCGGGATATCTTTCACACATTTATCGTTCGTATCTTTCCAAACTTTTGAGTCACCTGTACTGGGCTAGGGTAAGGAAGCAGAGCGTTTGAAGAAGGGATGAAAAGAGAGTCCGAGGGTTGACTTGGAGAGGCAGAGGGTGAGTTACACGCAAATTCACTAAATACGAGAGAAGAGACGAAGGAGGAGACATGGGAGGACAAAAAAAAATAAGATGAAAAGAGAAAGGCAGGCAATCAAGCAAAAACAAAACGAGCCCCCCCCCCCCTCTGAAAAGGAGGGGGAATTGTTCATATACCATAGGGACGACCAAGAGAATGAAGGAAAAGGGCGCAGAGAATAAGAGACATGCGGTATGCAGTGAGTGTCATGGAGCAGAGCAAGGAAAAAAGATAGCAAGGAGGGGGATGTAAGACGGCCTCCGACATTGTTGCCGCCGTGCCACCGCACTTGAAGTTGCCAGTTATGGGCAAGACAAAACGAAGGAGGGTTGAAGGAAGGGGGGCTGGAATTAAAGCAAGATCGTCACTTTTAGAAAGAAAAAGAGAGAGAGGAGTGTGTGTGGGTGATGTGAAAAGGAGTAAATCTTTTTTAAAATCGATGGTGGTGGCGGGTGGACGACGACGACGACAGACACACATGACACTACGCTCAGTAGCGATCAATAATCGGAGGAGAAAATAAGAAGTAGAAGGGGGGAAAAAAAGAAGAAGAAGAAGAAGAAGAAGAAAAAAGAAGAGAAGAAGGAGAAGAAGAAGAAGAAGATGAAGAAGATGAAGGAGAAAATGAATGACAAGTTTGTTTCCCGTCACATACGATGTTTCTCATCCATTATGTCGCGTCTTGTTTTTACTAGGTAGCTTTGTCGCCACTTTGTTAACCGGGAGAGTTGTCAAAAATACCCCATCTCTTCCAACTTGCTTTGTTTTTGTGCGTCTCTCCTATTCTGCATGCGATGTCCAATCCCGGGTGCGAGCAATGCGGATCAATAAAATGGCTACTGTCCCTCGTTATTCATCTTCCTGTCCTTCGCGTCGCCCTTATTTCTTCATCTTCTTCTTGGGTATCGTGTTCCTTTTTCTTCCCTCATCCACCTCTCTTCCCGTCTATCTGCCTATACATGGACAATCTACAAATACGACAATGACGGTGGGGAGTTTATTTTTGATAAGTTGAGCGTCTTCTCAGTGACTCTTCTTGCTGCTATTTGCTGCCGGGGCACTGCTGGTGCTGCTTCTCCAGCTATTTGCCGCTTCCTGTATTCGGCCTTGTTGCTAGATAGTGTACATTACAACAGAAACAAGACACATGGCTTCGAATCCATCGGTTTCCTTCCCTTCTCAGTTTCCATGTCTCTAGCCCCCAAACGTTAATAAATAAGCCCCAACCCCCGTCCTACCTCATACTTTTCTTTCCTCACGGCAAGGAACGTAAATCAACCCCATCCGAGAACAATTCAGCCCGCCAGATTCTATGCCACAGCTACCGCCTCTTCCTCCTTGCTTCCACCAGCACTAGCCTCCGCCTTCTTCGCCCCCGCCCACCCCGGGTACATGAACCGTCTCTCCGCCAACGGATCGATCTCTAGCGGGGCCCCCTCCGAGCTACCATGATTCACTTTAAACAGTTCCCACTCCTTAATTCCTGCCCTATCCAATGCCGCCAATATTCTTGGCTTGTAGCTTTCTTCTGGTCCTGCTGGCCACTCCCCTGTAGGGGAAGCGAGGATCGCTCCCGTGTAAGATTGACCAGCAGCAGCAGCAGCTCCTGAGTAGTAGAAGAGAACCCAGGACATGTCTTCCGCGGCGTCGATGATTCGCCAGAATTCTGAAGACGTTACACCGTTGTCTAGCACCTGTATTGGGTTGAAGAAAAGGCGAGAAAAGTGGAGATAAAGGAGGAAAGATGAGATGATCATTATCTTGCGGTAGGTATGGTGGGTCGCCAAATCCAGAACAGTGCACTATCGACGAACTTCTGCCCCTTCCTACATCCCTCCCTTCTCCACCCCCATACATGTATTGTAATAAATGGTTCTGGGGACCCAAGGCCTTCGCACGCGATACAGTCAGAACCGCTAGACCCGCGATCAATCAAACAAACCAAACAGCCCCTCCTCTTTGCCTCTCTTCTCCGCCTTCCTCCTCTTATAGTCACTCACAGTATAGTAGAAGGTTCCCGGCACCTTGGCCCTCCGGACACGATACAGCCTGCGCCTCCAGACCTGCTTTCCGTCAAAGGTAATCACCCGGAAAACCGGCTGGTACCACAGGGCTTTGCCTTTCTGGTAGTACGTCATGTGCTGGGAAGGGAAGAAGTCGTATGCACTTCAGAGAGCGAGGAAGGGAAAAGAGCGGGTTAGCAAGGTAAATGGCACAATAGAGGTGGGTTGGGGGAAGGGAAAGGAGGGAATGACGTACGGGTTGACTCCACTGATGACCTTCCAACTCCAGGGTAGCTTCTGCTGAAGTCCTCCTAGGTGCCCGAATTGAATTTCTTCCGCCATCTCATGCGTAAGTTTCTCGCCGCGAAAATGGGTGATCGGGGCTGGGTCGGGGGACATGGGGATGGCGGCTTGGTTTCGGAGGCAGTTGTGTTTTTGGAGGATGCAGAGGGCGAACTGTTCGAACTCGGTGGACTCGTATTGGACGATGCAGCGGTACCGACAGACTTGATCGTTGGGTGGACAGCTCTCTAGGCAGGCTAAGGCCGCTTTACACGCTGGATTCCTCTGACAATCCACAATCTGCTTCCCGCAATTCGTCAACATGCATTGCAAGGCCTGAAAAGTCACAGGCTTCAGTATCTCCGACACCGCCGGGATATCGACCAGCACGGCATTGATTACCACCAACACACAATAAAGTATATCATCGCTATGCCCCCGTTCCCAAAATCCCTGGACAGTTTCAAACAAAGTCAACAGCCTCTTCCTCTCTGTTGGCAAAGGGAGGGCCTTCCAAAACCCCGCCAAAGGTCCGTAGGGACGTGCAGGACCAATCCGCGTCTTTCGGGTCAAAATAGGGCAGGAGTCAAGGGCGAGAACGTGAGGAACCTGGGCGATGTAGTGCTGCAGCAAAGGAGCAATGGCGGGATTTTGGGTTTTGCAGAAGTAGAGGATGTCTGGGTGGTTGAGGGAGGAAGTTTTGCGTGCGTGCTCGGTGGAGGCAGGGACGGGGAGGTCGGCCAAGGCTGCCAATCCACGAGTCAGTAAGTCTTCCTCTGTCACAACATGCAGGGAGAAGGCAGGACTCACGTACTGCATCCGGCGATGCATATGCTCCATGACTTCCGTCCATGGTGCTTCCAGCGTCCCCCTTGCCCCATTCCCTGGGACGACCGTTACCACGTGCACGGGCTTGGAAGGGCCAGCAATTGTTTTCGTCGAAGAAAATCCATTTGGTGACATGTTGTCTGCCGAAGACGAGGCACTCGCCGCCAAGACCGTGGCGCTGCTCATCCAACTGCCATGCACCCCTCCTCCTTCCCCACACCGACACCCGCCAAAATCACCCCCACAATCGCTGCCCTTGGCGCCGCTACGCTTGCTGGTGCTCGGCTTGTTTTTCCACAAGCGCATGAGCAATGGCGCCACCCAAAAAATAGGAGTTTTGGGTCGGGCTGCAGCGACCAATGCATGCGCTTTTTCGTAATCTGCAGCTGCAGCGGCGGCAGAAGAGGAGGAGGACGTCGAGGAGGAGGCAGGGGGTGGAGCTGCCTTGCGTTTTAAGATGGGAGGCGAATAGAAGAAAGCCGAACACATGCAGGCACCCAGGCAGATAGCCAATAGTAGGAACTTCAGAGTGGTGGTCGATATTGTCGTCGTCGTTCTTCGCCTATGGTTCCTCGAAGTTGGTGTTGTGCTTGCTCGAGCTCGCCGTAGGTCGTGTTGCCGGTGTCGTGTCATGATGATGCCTTGCAAAGGCCTGTCGAGGATGCGGGAATGTGTTGACACTTGTGATGCCCGTTCCAGGGTGGGGAAGAACAAAGGCACAATTCATGGGAGTGCATGTCATGTCAAGTGACGCGGACAATGGGATATAACGAAGGTGGGAAATGGGCTGGCAGGTTGCGCCTCTTGGGTCATACTCCTTCTGTCACGAGCCTCCGCATCGTAACGTCGATTCAAAATACCGTCTTTTACTACTATAGTAAAAAGTGCGACGTGCGAACGAAGCAAGAGTGGACTCTTTCTGGGCCGATTTTCAAGCCCATATCCCAGCCAAATGCGTTGACAAGGCAAAAGAAATGTTGTGAGGCTCTGTGCGGCTATGTATCGGAATATAGAGGTTTATTGAAGCTGTAATCAGAACAAGGAGCATTCAGTTGTGCTGACGCAGACTCCCTGTAAGAAAGCGGCTCGATTAGCTTGTACTATTGGACTGGAGATGAGGCAAAATCTGTTGTTCCTTACCTTGCCTCAAGTTTTACACGCTCTCATACCATCATAATCTTCACTAAAAGGTTTTGGAAGCGCACGAATGTATGTATTCTGCATAGCGGGAAGGATATTTGTGCTGCCTGACAGCCTCCTGCTCCACGGCTATGTCTGCAGCATCCTACATTTGGGACACTTCCCGACGAGCCCAGCATTTTGACCCGCTTGTCCCGGCAACTCATGTGTCCTCAGGGAGCCTGCTGAAGCACAGTTTCTGCCGAAGGAACAATGTGTGAATTTTCAGACATTTGGGACCCGTTTATGATTTCTAGGGGACGCGTGGGGGAACAGGCCCTTTCTTCGTGTTGTTCCTGCTCTAGCAGCGTGGCGAGTTCCACACGTCCTACATGCACATTTTCACGCCCCGTCTTCCCAAACACGTCCACTACTATACAATACATAAAGACAGCTAAGGCAGTTCTCTCTTACGACCAACAATTTATTTCCGCCGAAAGTCAGAACCATCACCAATGCCTCTTGCAAACATAAACATATCAACGCCCGGAGGGCTCATTCGCGAGGAGGGCGAGCCGCCGCCGACCCCTTCGTCTGTCTTTCCTGGGGTGCCGTTTGATAAGAGTGATGACCAGTATGTCGGCTCCATCTGCGTTGCGGGGAATACATTGGAGAAGCAAGAGAATTGCAACGCCGAGGATGAAGGGGAGGATGGCAACATGGATGGCAGCCAGCAGCTGCAGGACAACGATGCCGGACAGGAGGGAGGACCCTACCCCAACACCATTCACGCCACCAACACCGGTGTGGCTCAAAGGGTGAAAATTAGCATTAATACCAGCTTGGACGAAGTGAGCATGGATAGGACCATGGCCGATGGCTATGGGGATCTGAACAGCCCCCGGCATCGTACCACCCCACGTCGGTCCTGCGGTGGGCCTAAGTCTTGGCAAGAGGAGAAGACATTTGGCGATGACCCTCACGAGGGAAAGCGACCGTGCTCTACGTGTCGCAAGAGCAAGGTGAGATGTGACCGCGGCTTTCCATGCACGCGGTGTGTGAGGTTGGGGATTGACTGTCACGAGCAGGCGAAGGTCCGTAGGGGAGCTGGAGGAGGGGGGGGAGGGAGCGGACCCTCTTCTCGCTCGCAAAGTGGGAGTGGGAGTCGACAGAACAGCATGCACAAAGCCTCTTCTTCGGGCTCGATGGCCTTGAGCACCCAGACGGGCGGGGAGGAGAAGACTTGCATGTCCTCCTCTGCCTCCATTTCCTCCTCCTTGTCCTCGTCCTCCTCGTCCTCATCCTCTGGGCAAAGTGGAGAGCGGAGGCGCCGCTCAAATTCCACGTCCAGCACCCCCTCATCCAAGCGAAATGGGGGAGGAAGTGGGGAAGGGCGAGGGCGAACGCGTGTATCGACTGCTACTGCGCCTTGTGCCTTCTCCTCTTCCTCAATTCCTCCTGCCACTGTGCCTGGTCCTGCCATGTTTTCCTCTGCAGCGATCATCAATGGCGACAACGGATTTCATGACACCAGCGGCAACCACGACAACAGCGACAGCACCACGAGCAGCAGCTTGAACAGCAACAGCACCAACAACCACCTCACCAATTTTGCTCCTGGCAGTTGCCGTAGCTTCGTGCTGTCCAACGAGCCCAACCCCAGCCCCAACCCCAGCCCCACCCCCTCATCCTCCCCATTCAACATGCAGCATCTTGCCCAGCTACCCTCGTACCAGCAATACCCCCGTCACGAGAAGCAGCAAAGACACCCCATCTCTTCCCCTGCCAGGCTGCACCTCCAACAGCCCCACTATCTCCAAAACCACCACCACCACCAGCAGCAGCAGCAGCAGCAGCAACAACAACAACAACAGCATCAGCAACAAGCGAGCTACCTCATCTCTCCCATGCAGACCGTCATGGAGTCCTTCCTCAAGCTTCATGCCCAATCCCGGATTTGTCGTGGGAAGACCCTGGCTGTGATGCGTGCCTGGGCTGTGACCTACGCGAAAGATCGAGGCGCTTGCGCGCTCGGTGACCGACTCGGCGTCCTTTCAAGTGCCCTCGGGATGGATTGGAAGATGGTTCTCTCGGACAGAGCAACGGTGGGGGAGGCAGTGGAGGCCACGAGAGGTGGACCACGCGCTCCAGAGACAGCTGTCGCCTTTGATGCGACCAAGCTAGATCCGTTCCTGAAAGCCCTGTATTCGGATGCAGGGGCTGCCGCCGCGCTAGTGACAGTGCAAGGACACACGAAATTATTGGGGAATGAATTGTTTGCGCGGGATTTTCTTGACCCCTGTTCCTGTAACCAGGCGTGGGCGCAGGCGCAGGAGAGAAAGCAGCAGGGACTCACGGACCCAATCGATATCTTGGGGAGTCTGTTAAGTAGGGAAGACCAGGGAGAGTTTTTTGAGAGTGTGGGTGCGATGTTGTTCTCAAACCCGAGGCCCTGCGCGGAAGTGCAGCACATAGTCAGGGCATTGACGAGGAGGAGGGAGAGTGGGGGGGTGTTGTGCTTAGCCAGACTTAGGTTTCACATCGCCGATGGGGGGGGGTATTCAGCGTTGGTATTGAGTTTTCAGCGATTGCCAAGCGCGAGTCGCTACCTCGTATCGTCATCGACGCAGATAGCGGCGGCAGGGGGGGTGGGGGAGGAAGAGAGAGATGGATGGAAAGGCGGGAGTAGTAGTGGTGATAGCAATAGCATGAGGCATGGGGGGAGCAGCAGCAAAAACAGCAGCAACAGCAGTGGGCTGAATTTGCAAGGGAACGAGGAGACATCCGTGGAAGATGATGATACTTCCGCCTCGGCTCGCTCTGGCAGTAGTAGCAGCAGCAGCCCCTACTCCAGCGGTGGTGGCCATAATCATCGTTCCTCCTCCCACTACCATCAACACCGGCAGAACCAGCAGCACTATGAAGAGCACGAGCAACAGCAGCAGCACACAGAATTATCTAGCCTGCTCATTCCGAGTGAAAGGAATGCGACGGCGGCTGCAATGGCGGGACGGGTCTTTAGCAGCTACTCCCTGGCAGAAGACGGGAGCGAGAGTCGCAGGCCCGTTATATCTCCTTGCATGGTCTATGGAGGAGCCCAACAAGTTGTTGGGGGAGATGTGGGCAATAGCAGTGGCAGCAGCAGGCAGCAGCAGCAGCAGCTGTGGATAGGCGCGATGGAGGATGCCTGGTGGGTTGGGAGTGGACCGGGCGGGAGTGAGCCTGGTGCCAACGCGAGCACGTGTAGCGATATACAGGCACCGAGTGGTAGCATTGGTAATGGAGAGGGACAAGAACAAGGAGTAGGTGATCGAGCGATGAAGCGAGCTTATTCTTCCTTGGAGGGAGGAGAGGAGGAGCAACAGCAGCTGGGAAGGGCGGCGACGGCGGAGGAGGGTGCGCAGGCTCGGGCGGTGGAGCGAGAGGAGATGTTGCATTTTTTGCAGGAGTACTTTTAGATGAGAGGCCCGACAAAAAGGACAAGGGTACGAGTGAGTGTGCATGAGGGAGGTCTTGAAGGAAAGAGAGATCTGAATGGAGAGAGAGAAAGAAAGTTTAAGGGAGATCGGAAAAATGCAAGTCACCAGGATTTTGTAAACTACCGTTGAGAGCAAATAGGAAATGCAAAACAGGAGCCTTAAATCATCCCAACAAGAAAGCCTATCAAATAATATGGGCTGAGTGAGTGAATGAACTTGTTTCTGTGTGAAAGTGTGTAATTAGCGAGTTGTGATCCAGTCAACCAGCCAGCCGAGAATGAGCGCGGCGGAAGTGTATGACTCGCAGGTTTACAGATGCAGGCCGGGAGAGACGAGAGCGCAGCGATGTGTTCTACTCATAGAGAATATCTCGAACGAGCGAGTGAGATCGAGAGAGAAAATAGAGAGCAGATAAAACTACCTACCAGTTACGTCAAAAAAAGCAAGGCGGAGCAAGAAAAGAGAGGCGGGGAGAGAAGAGAGGGATCCGGAACTTTCCCGTGTGTATAGGAGTATTATTACCAGTCCATTTCTTCAAGAGATTTGAATTTGAAATTCGTAATTTTACAATTATTTCCCGAGCAAACACCAACCCAACCCCCCCGCCTGATTTCCAGGCTATACAAAAATCTATTTATGCACGAACAACCAGCAGGAGCTGTGATAACAGCAGTAGTAGCTTATGAACGATCAGCCAAGCCAAACAAAATCATGATCAGGGTATCAATCAATTAGGGTAATTTTGACGTGTTTAAAAGTGAGACGAGAGGAAATAAAAAAAGCGGAAAAAACCGAAACCATCCAGCCAGTATGCAGCGAGAAGAACATCAACAAATCAACGTACCCACTTCGTTCATTTCTCTCTTTTCTGCTTCACGTTTTCTCCTCGCAGCCTCCGTCCGCTTTCGTGGAGAAAACGACGGGCGGCGGAGGAAAAGAAAGATTGAAGAGCATTACACAGGGGAGAGGTAAAAAAGTTGAAACAAAAGCCCCGGACGCGGGCGGGTGTGGAGGTATCAGGCGTGTGTTTATACAAAGACAAGAAATGTTGGAGTTGATGACGAGAGAGAGATAATAAGCAAGAGGGAATGAATAAAGTGTGAACGTGTGAAAGAAAGAGTGAGAATTAAGCAACGTGGTGGAGGGCTTGTGTCAATCATCGTCCTCAGGAGGCAGAAGACGCAATAAACAAAGGAATAACGCCCAGAAAGAGCTATCGCAGGTGGAAAAGAGACTTGATGATTTCTCATCAATTGATCCTCTCTTAATCTTTAAGCACTCCCCCCCTTTTTTTCCACCGATTTCTGTATCTCCAACCCAAAAACGTGTATCTATAAAAGCATATCGCCCCCCAAAACAAAACCGGATAAATGCATTGCTCCTCAAAGCGGAGCATAGCTTTTCTTCGGGTCCCAATCCCTCAAACTTGTATACGCCCTCTCTCTCTTACTTCCTCATCTTCCTGTCTTCGTCCACACCGAGAGGATCTCTCACGTGCGTGCTCCCCTCTAGCACTCCCTTCCTTCCTTCCCCTATTTATGAGCTTTTGGCTGCCTGGATAATCGTGATAAAGTCACTCGTCAACGACGCCCCCCCCACCAGAAACCCGTCGATGTCCGGCTTCAAAATCAGTCCCGGGGCTGACGAGCCCTTCACGGACCCCCCATAAATAATCCGAACTAACGACGCCGCGCTCGCCCCAATCTTCTCGGTCAAGAACGCGCGAATGGACGCATGCACATCCTGGGCCTGTTCCGGTGTTGCCACCTTGCCCGTGCCAATGGCCCACACCGGCTCGTACGCCACCACCACCTTGGACCAGTCCGACTTGGTCAACTTTAAGGCAATCGCGCTCAGCTGCTTCAACACTACCTCGGTCGTTTGCCCTGCCTCCCGCTGCTCCAATTTCTCCCCCACACACGCCATGACATGTAAACCTGCGTCCACGGCCACCTTGGTCTTGGTCGCCACCACTTCGTCCGTCTCCCCCGGCCCACCAAAACCCTCCCTACGCTCTGAGTGCCCGATAATGGTCCAGTTCAACCCGAAGTCCTTCAAGAGCGCCGCGGGCAGCTCGCCCGTAAAAGCCCCGGCTTTAGTGGTCAAGGCCGAGTTCTGAGCCGACACAGCCACATCGGGGCGTACGTTGTCCTTGACGAATCCCAACAGGTGCGCGGGGGGCGCTATCACCACCTCGGCTTCCAAAGGAAAAGGCCCGCCGCCATTCAGGGTCTTCACAATGCCAGCGGCTTGGGCCAGGGTCCCATTAGCCTTCCAGTTGCCGCCGATCAGGTACCGCTTCTGGGGGGGCACGCCACGAGCCAGGTACTGCGCCCATCCTTGCGATGAGGACATAACTTGCTGTTGCTGTTGGAGCTTACGCTTGGGTTGAAGAGTGCTGTGTCGTGTGGGGGTCGTTTGGGACGGAGGGAAGCCGAGGGTTTAGGGCAGGCGATAAGCGGAGTGATGGGAAGCAAAGACGCGCTTCTAGGGATGTAGATAGGTACAGTCGCGTACACACCTGCCAGACACAGCTTTTGTTCTTCTTCCCTCCCAGGAGGAAGCTGTTGTGCTTGCTCAACTGGTAGGCATGAATCATCATCGTCATCTACATCCCCATGCGTGATTGATACCCTCCTCCTCTCCCAGTCAAGCACACCTAACCCATTCCAAACTCAACCATGCATTACCGTGTCCACACAACCACAGCGAGCGACAACACGTCCATGGGATCCTCGGTTGGTTCTAGACAAGCTTCGCTGCTCGATTGAGCCAGTCAAACTCCTGCCTTAGTGCCTGTTTTCCCTCCCATAATCGCACTACGAACGGGCACAATATGGCCATTTTCGTGTGGCCTATCATTCACGCCTTCCTGGCGGCGCTCATCACCACCTGGGACGTTCTGCCGCCCACATCCAAGGCTTATGATATGGTGCCAAATCATATCGTGGCCAGGTATGTTTCCTTTTCGCGTGTTGCTTACCAGCTCCCTCTGTCTCTCTCTTCCTGCCATGCACACAGGGCGTTGCCGAAACTATTTAAGATCAACCATTAATTCCACCTCTCCAATTTTCGGGAAAGATGCCGCCCCCCGAATTCACCTTTATATCTCCCTACCCCTTTCAATAACAAACCTCTACCACTGTTCAGGCTCGGCAAAAACGCCACCCTGGACCGGGTAGTCACGGAGTGGGTACGCGACACCTGGCGATGGGGCGAGCCCGCCCTCAATCCCAGCGTGGCCTTGACTTGGGTAAATGGCATCAACTACACCAACGAAGAGATGGAGGAACAAGCCCGATTCCTCTCCTCCCTCTTCGGATGCCGTGTCCGGCCTTACTACAACCCATCCCTGGGGTGGTGGCTCCGGGACCTGACAAGGGTGAGCTTCATGTACATACGCTCTCCGACGGAAGACCCAGTGGTGACAGGCCTCGCCAAGCACCTCTCCATGGTCTTGAGGGAGGTTGGGCCCAAGGGGAGGGTCGTCCACCTCGCCCACAGTGGTGGTGCATTGCTCACGTACCTCGTCGCGAAGTACCACTTGATGGAATCTGATCGACGACGGATAGACGTGATAAATTTTGGGGGGGCTAGAAGTATCACCCGGAAGTACTTTGGGAAAGCCACGAACTACTACGCGCGGAACGATCCGATCTTGCTGGTCAACCGTCGGGCCATGCACCTGATGCAACAGCTCTTGAACGAATCCGCGGACGGCGAGGTGATCTATTTGAAACACAACACGTCCTTCGTCTTCCTCCAAGGCCGGTCAGGCGATCGCTTTGCCGACCACTCCCTGGTCGGCCCCACCTACCTGACCGCACTCAACAAAGAAGCAGCAGCGTTTCGTCGTTCTTACTACAGGGCCTATTGGCTCGAAGGCCTGACGGTCGCCAAGCCCCCCGAGATGGGCTGGGGTCGCTTTGTCCGCAAACGCGTCGCGGCCGCCACGGGCTTTCACAACTATTTCTCGAACTCAACGGTGGTGAGGTTGTACTACGACGGAGGACGAGGGAGGGAGGGAGGGGCTGCCTCGACGTGGACGAACGCGACCAATGCGGCCTTGAGGCTACCGAAGCGTTTCAGGAAGTACGTGAGAAAAAAATATTTCAAGCTTAGAGGCCTACCCTACGTCTCTGCTAAAAAATCAGGGAAAGTCAAAATCATCGTTCCCATAAAGGTGGTACAGCAGCAGCAGCTCCAGCGGCACCAGCAGCAGCAGCAGCAGCACCGGTCTTCAGTGCGGATTCGTCCTCTCCCTTCCCCTCCTTCCTCTTCCCCCCCTTCCTCCTCTTTCTCGTCCTCGTCTTCGCGATTGGTTTCTTGGATGGCTGCTAACTGGAAACGCAACAACAGCCAATCACTCGCCCTTGTCGTCCCTCCCCCACGCAGCCACCTCTTCTCCCTCTCTTCCTGGTTTGGTAACAGCAGGAGCAGTGGCAGCAGTATTCCCGCCATAAGAGGCAGCGGCAGCGACAGTAGCATGCAGGTATGGATGGGCAGGCTTACAAATAAATCGATGACGACAGCAGGGAAATGGGCCGAGGAGACCAAGCAGCGGGTCAGGGTTGTGAGGAAAACAGCGGCGCGGTGGACAGGTCGAAGGCATTTTTTCGCTGGAAGAGAGGAGAGAGAACGGTTGTTGGCCCGAGAATCGGAGCGAGCAGCAGCAATGGTTGCCGAGGCTGAAAAGGCGGCGAAAGGTCATCCGTTTTTGTTTTTTCTGAGGGGGAATAGCGGGATTGAAAAGGGGGTGGTGGTGGAGGAGGAGGAGGAGAGGAGGATGGGAGATGTCAGAAAAACGGAGGAGGAGAAGGAGGAAGTAGCGACAGCAGCCATGGGCGAAAAAGAGAAGGAAGAAGAGGGCAAGAAGGAGATGCGGAAGAAGGTCATGAAGGACGTGGAGACAAGGAGGAAAGAGGAGGAAGAAGAGGAAAATGAACCAGTGGCGGTGGCAGCCGACACTCCCGAATCTGAAGGCTTTACAATTTTACCACCTGAAGCAGCGGAGTCAAATCCTGTCGCAGATGAAATGCCATCAACGAAGGTCATGCCAATGGAGGAGGAGGAGGAAGGGAAGAGGGAGGGAGAGAAGGAGGAGATGGAAACGGCTGAGACAGCAGCAGTAGCAGCAACAACAGCAGTGGAAGTGCCCAAGGAATCAAATACTCGAGGAGGAGGAGAAGAAGAAGAAGTACCAGTCGCAGAATCAGCAGCAGCTGAAGTAGCGGTAACACAAAAAGAATCGGTAACGGCAACGGGAGAAGAAGAAAAGGTGCAGTCATCGAGGGTGGTCGAAACTGAAGAATCCGAGGCAGTAAAAGCAACAGAAGCAGAGATTTCTTCATTTTTGACAACACAGGAAGAAGAGAAGGGGGAGGAAGAGGAGGGCATTGGAACACATGAAAGAGAGAAGGAGAAGGTGGAAGGAGGGGAGGAGCATATGAAAGAGGGGAATGCTCAGGTAACAGAGTCGAACCAGGCCGTTGGTCAAAGCTAAGCAGTAGGACAGCAGCAGCACCAGCAGCACCAGCAGCAACAACAGTACCAGAAGCAGTAGCAGCAGCAGCGCGGTGGGAAGCGGCGAGTGAGAATACGGCGGTTTAATGACATTCAGCGCTTGCACTTGAATGGTTGGACGAATAGTGGGACAAGGCAAGAGAGGAAGAGGGGAGGAGGGGTCGCAGCAGATACGGGATGATGACGGGGATGGGAAGGAGGACGGGAGGGAAGGCAAAAGGGGGAGGGAGGTCGTGGTGTGACTGACAATGACAACACAATCGGGGAGTTGGAGGATGGTATCCTCTCGATGGCGCGCATGAAACGACGGGGCGATACCTTGGTGACGCTTTGGCCATTTAAACCAGCCGCCTATGGGTGAGCTGTGTGTGCCTCTGAGAGAGTTCATTTATTTTTCCTTATTTTCCCATTCCCCACGCGTGTCGGGGACGTTGGATCCACTACCAGCCAGAACATTTTAGAAAGCGTATCAAATTTTGTAGAATACTGTGTTCTTTCTGCCAAAGGTGTGTGTGTGTGTGTATACAAGTAAAATCAATCGAGAATGCAAAGCAAACTATGCGGGCCACCCATCAGCACGCTGCGCAGATATCGCCGCTGGTCGGGTTTGGTTGTATCAAATCAGAAAGGCATAAGCTAGCGATAACAACATCAACACGCACCAAAACCAAATTCAATGACGATGACAACTACGTTTTAAAAAATGCTGATAAATAAAAAAAGCAAAAAACGAAGAGGGAAACCACTGGTTACCAATTGGCAATTCTATTTCCCACGTTTTCACTCCCTTTTACTCATCACCTTATCCCACCACCCCGTCCATCCCTACCTAGCACGCGCCCCCCCAACACTCAATGCTTTCCTGCTCTTTATATACAATTTTGCTTGCGTGGTCAGACGCTCGTTTAAAGTTTCCTTCCTCCGTAGCCATACTTCTTGTTCATCAAAAAATTGAAGTTGTCCTGCTGGATGTGGCGGGGCTGTGCGTGTGTGCAAAAAGGTGGGGAGGAGAGCATCAAGGTAAGCTTGTCGGAAACAAGTAGACCCATACGTGCAAGGCCTAAGCGCTTACAACGGGAGAGTCCACGTCCTTTTCTAATGAATAAACACATACCTTCTTATAGATCCAGTTGGCCAAGCCGTCGACGCCCGCGAACATAGCGCCCACCAAAGAGAAACCACCGATAATCACAAGCATCCCAGGGGCCGTTTGCCACGCCATTTTCCTATTTCTGTCTTTTTCTGAAAGAAGAAAGAGAAAGAACCTGTGTGTACATGCGTTGGGAGGCGTTCGTGTGAGCGTGAGAGGTTCCAAAATTGCTGCCCCGTTTGTCCCGAGTCCGCCAGCGACAGGCATAGACACAACTGCAGGAATATCTCCTCTCGTTAGGCTTCTCCTCTCATAAGAGAGCATTCGTACATGCCACGACGACAATGGCAGCGGCGTCCCGGCGAGTACCATACGTCGCCGTCAATCCCCCCCTCAGTGACCGTTCAGCTTCACAGTTAGGGTGCTGCCAATGCCCTTCACGAAGTCCTGACCAAACAACAAAACCAAGGCCTCCGTTACATGCATGGGCGACACAACGTCTTGATATAAGCAGAAGGAAGTAATGGACCTTGGATGGGCTTGCAACAAGGCAGTGGGTAAGGGCCGTTGTCATGAGGATTCGCAGGCTCACAGTGCCGACCTTTCGAGGGCTTCTACGCGTCTCTCAGCCGAGCACGGGGGCCGTGCGCACAGCGTATCCACGTCCTAGAGAGGGCTGTGTAGCTCGTGGCTGGAGTGGTGGCAGTTAGCTTGAGGAGTAGAGAGTGAGAGGGCAACAACAAAGCAGCTTTCTCTCTCCTGGGAGTTATGATGGGAAAAAGACCTGACGAGAACTTTGTTTCAAGATGATCGTTTTGTTTTTGGGATCGTGTTATTCGAATTGAGAATGTTGCCCTTCTTGATTGCAACTCATGCACTAAACAAATAAAACCCTGTGGCACAATTAATAGGACGACGGGGTACCCACTGTGTGTCTCCATATTATTTGCCCAAGCTCAAGCCACGCCCCAGCCAGCGTCATCATCATGTCCTACAGGAGGATGCGACCCATGCGGCCCCTCTTGAGCTCGCATGTCCTCCTTCCTGTCCTGCTCTTGGTGCTACCAGGTTTGGTGACTGCTGTGCACGAAGCGCATGTATGCTTGGATCATAACCATGCACGAGGGTCCTCTGACACTGCTTGCGCATCTCAGAACTCCCACCAACACGAGCGCCCTCCCACTTCACACTCGTCGCCTCCGGAAGTCGCCTCCGGACTGTGGATCCACAAGCATCTTCCCAAAGGGGAATGGGCGAAAGCCTTTGGTGCTACCGGTATCATAAGCATCTTTCCCACTCTAGTGCTTCCCTTTGTCCCCCTCACCCACTCCGTCAATGGCATCATCTCCTTGAATGAGGGCATGCATAAACTTTTGCTCAGTTTCGCCGCTGGAGGCCTGCTTGGCGAGGTATTCTTGCATTCCTTGCCGCATTTGCTCGAGCACCACGACCATTTCAGTAGTAGCAGCAGCAATAGCACAAGTAGTCGCGACCAGTACCAAGAGCACGCGGAGAACGAGGAGGACGCGCACGACGACCATAGGCACTCGCATGCACACGGCAGCGGCGTGAGATTGGATGAGGGGGAGGTTATGCGGATTTGTATGTGGATTTTGGCGGGCTTCCTTCTCTTCTTTGTATCGGAGAAGGTAGTCACAGTTATCCTGGGCGATGATGGAGGGCATTCACACAGCGACAGTTACAGACACTCACACACTCATTCTCACGCCGCTCATGGCAAAAAATCAAAGTCAAGCGCTGCATCAAGCGAAGATGAAGAAGAGGAGGAAGAAGACGTAGAGGGAGAGGAAGGAGAGGAGGACTTCTCAATTGACTCTGAAGGTCGGCGCCGGCGAAGCCCCCGCATCCGAGAGCGGTACTCACGCCCTGAACGAAGGCAAATAGCAACAGTAGCAGCAGCAACAGCAGCGGGGGGTCGTACCAACGGCGGAATTCACCGGCGACAGCTTTCTTCTTCATCACCGAACAAAGGGCAGCAGCGGCAGGTGACCGTAGCAACAGGAGGAGAGGGAGGGTTGAAGGCAAGCGGGTACCTCAACATCGTTGTTGATGTGCTGCACAATCTCACAGACGGCATCGCCATCGGTGCCTCGTTTGCCTCGGGTCAAGGGGTTGGATTAGCCACCACCCTATCAGTGTTTCTCCATGAGGTCCCGCACGAGATAGGAGATTTTGCTATTTTGGTTCAATCTGGTCTGAGTGTACGGAATGCTTTCTTGATGCAATTTTTTACTGCTATTGCTGCTTTCCTCGGTACATTTTTGGGATTAGTGGCCAAGAGACAGTTAGGATTGGAGCGGATATTGCTGGCGCTGACGACGGGAGGTTTTTTGTATGTGGCGTGTGTGTCGGTGTTGCCGGAGTTGCTGGCAGGGGAAGGGAAGGGAAGAAGAAAGGGAGGGCAGGCGGTGAGGGAGGTGGGAGGGGTGGTGGCTGGAATAGGGCTGATGGCTTGGGTGGCGATGGGCGAGCACGGGCATGAACATTGATGAGAAGGGAGGGACAGACGCGGAAGAAGGTAGGATGAAGAAAAGGAAGAGAAGGAGGAGCAGCATTGAGTTGAAGAGAGAGTTCCACGCCCGAGCCGCGCAGTAGATAGGAGGAAAGACGCCGCTCATTTTGCTTCTTTTCTTGAGTTGGCCGACATGCCAGTCAGAAAGCGAAAGTGGAGAGTGTTGTTAGTTAGATTCAGTGGGATTAAAAGCAGCAGAAGCAGTAGAAGTAGAAGATGACGAAGATAGGAAGAGTGGAGAAATGAAAAGGAACGTGCAATGCAAGCAGGGATAATGTACACACATACACACACCTGTACAGGGGAACGAGAGACCGAAAGGCGGCGGCAACAAGTCTTGTGTGTGATTTAATTCACTTGTAGTTGAAAGACGAGAAGAAATGAGAGGAGCCCTACACCAACCAAAAAAAGCACGGATCAAGAGCAATGTTGGATTACCGCGCGCAAACGCCCATTTATCTATTTCATTATGTTCATGTTCATGCACATTGTTGATTCACTCACACCGAAATCAACACCTTGGTGGTCCAGAAAGATAACACTTTCTTCACTCACAATTCGCCGAGCCTTCGTTCCAGCGTCGTCATTTTGCTTTCCAGCTCGTCAAATCGCTCTCTCATCTCATCCCGAAAGCTGCGGAGAAAGGGCATAACATCGTACTGCTGCTGCTGCTGCTGCTGCTCTTCTTGTTGTTGTTGGCTCACACCTGCTGAAAGACCAACAACGTTCAACACGATGGTCGAGAGCCCTTTTGATTCCTCTGGCGGCTCTTCATCCTCCAAGAGGAACTCAATCAAGCTCGCACTAGTACATCCTTGCAATGTTCCTCGTCCTCCTCCTCTTTTTCCTCCTTCTCCTCCGTCTCCTCCTTTTCCTCCTTTTCCTCCTCCTCCTTCTTTTCTTCCTCTTCCGCTGCCTCCGCCCTTAGCTCCTGCCGCCTCAACAGCAAGACAAACGAGGGTATGATCACCGAAAAAGCGTAAACCACGGGGGACCAACCCAGCTGGCATCTTTAATTGCTTCTCTTTCGTCGATGTCACAGCAGGAAAGTCATCGGACAGGCGGTGAACCAGTATGGTGGACGACCATGGGTCACCTATCGCGACGTGGGCCTCCGAGGCGGCAAGGAGTCCTGGCATGGGGCAGACATTTCTCCCCACCGGAATGGAACGCAGCACCTCTTGCTCGTCTGATGGCCCTGAGGATGACGCTACCGGTACTTTTAGAAGCAGGAGCTGGGCTCCATCATCATTGCTCTGTTGCGCGGGGGGTGGCGGTGGTAAGAATAGTCCAGTGCATCGTGGAGGACGTGTGATGCCTCCCGTGAGGATATTCAACAACGAAAAGGAAGCGGAGACACCTCCACCTCCACCAATCCTACCGCGCAGATCAACAACAGCGTCACTGCCGCTGCCGCTGCTACCGCTATCTGCCTGCTTGTCCGCTGTCTCTTCTTCCTCGACCCTCTCATCCTTAACAATGCCCCCCTGATTCTCCATTCCTTTTCTCTTTGATTTATTCTTCGTCTTCTGCTGGACCTGCACGGTTCGGAGTGCCTCCAGTGTCTCGTTCAACCCGTGACCATCCTCGGTCTTCGCGCGTATTTGAGCCTGCAAGAAGCATGGCTCAGTCAGGACAGCGACAAAGGCTGTTCCAGCATCCCCCCCGGGCAAAGGCACCAGCCGCTTCCACTTCTCCACAGCCGCTCCCAGCGACGGAGAAGGCAAGAATGATGGATTTTGCTCATAATCCTTGGACAAAACTCGATCGTGAATGCTCACTTTGTTTCCCGCCAAGAGAGCGATTCTGTCCCGGTTACTCAGCCATGTCCACCCATCAATGGGCTCTGAAGACTTGATCCCACCAAGAACACGAAGATTTGAATCTATCGACTCCCAAGCATCGTATATGGTCAAATGCTTGGCATTCGCCGCGCCGACGACGTAACCACAAGGAAGCACCTGCCAAGCCACGTGTCGAAGCCTCTTTGATCTGCGTATCGGATCGGGGCTTTTTCTGTGGTGTGTGCGTGTTATGTAGAAAATTTGGAATGATGCAACAGAAATAGACGAGCTCGTTCTGGTAGGCACACACCTTATCGATCGGGAGATATGCTGGATTTTCTCACTGTCCCCCGCACTGCTTAAAATGTTGTGGATGTGCAGGGAGCTGCACGTGTAGGCAAGCGCGATCCGGCTTCCGCTCGGACAAACAGCTCCATGATCAAAAGTTCCCCCCTCTTCTATAGTTTCGAGAGAGTTTAGAAGCATGACTCGAGGTGAGTCGTCCCTCAGGTCTTGCGCCAATGGTACCCGCACAACGGCAACTTTCCCATCCGTCGGTAAAAGCACAAGATACCCACTACTTAAAGAAACAGCACCTGTAATGTATCGTCAATACATCAAGCAAGGTTGGATGACGTCAAGCTAGGGTTAGGGTACGAAAAGGGGCTTGTAAGGTAACCTAAGCACGGGGTAAGGGTGGTTGTCTGTGGCAGTAGCGGGAGCACTCACCATCCAACCAGTTGCGGCTTGGCGACAGATCATCGCAAAGTCCGAGATATACCACTCGCATGCTGCATCTGTTGTTGAATTGTTGAGTTGTTGAGTTGAGCGTCGTTGATCGTTGGGTCGTGCGTGAAGACTAATCGCTGAGGCAACCTCGCACGTGAAGACCCACGCACAGAGTTCTCAGTACAATAATTTGAAGCTACCATGAGGTCTACGTACGAATCTGTCATCAAATTATGCGTGAGGTAGTCTCTCACACACATGACATACAGACACAGTGGGCCAGAGAAGTCAGTGGCAATGAATTCCGGGACACGTGAGAAGGTTGTGGGAAGCGAAAGGAGAGGAGGTTTTCGAAGCAAAACGGCAGACAACAACTCCTCCTACCATGGTGGTGATGGTGGATGGGGAGGGAGGGAGGAAGGATCAAAAACAAAAAGAGGAGGTGGAGGTGGTGGCGGTAACATTTCTAGAGGCGGACGCAGCAGCTACAATAGGGACGGCAACGACTCCAACGATGGCAGGGGGAGAGGAGGAGGAGGAGGAGGAGAAGGAGGAGGAGGTGGAAGGAGCAGAGGAGGAGGCTATGGTTATCGAGGTGGAGAAGGTAGCCTGGATGAGTGGGATTGTGGTGAGCAAGGTGGCCGTGGTGGTGGTAACCGTCCACGTGGGGAAAGGGGTGGAGGGAGGTTTGGTCGAGAGAATGCCGAGGACCGTCGCCATCGCGGGGAGCCTTCGTTAGCATCAGACTGGAGTCGCGGGCAAAATGTTCGTCCGGAATCTTCCAACTCGTCCTCTTCCTCCTTCTCGTTTGGGCACCAGCGTGGTGGTGGGGTCAGCGGATGGAAAGCGGAGAGAAACGAGAGGATCGAGAGCAGCGGCGGTGAGGGTGGGGGTAGACGGTGGGACGATAGTTGGGAAGAAGAGAAGGAGGAGTATAGAAGCAGGAGAAACAGTAGCAGCAGCAGCAGCAGCAGCAGTTTTGGTTGTAATCGGCCGCTATCTTCCTTGTCGCCTGCGAGCAGCCATCGGGGAGGGAGGGAGTCAGGGGGAGGAGGGCGGGGACGAGGAAGGGGTGGAGGTGGTGTTGATTTTGGGCGTGTAATTCGAGAAGGAGGAGGAAGCGGAGATGGATTAGAAAGACGAGGTATGACTGCTACTGCTACTGCTTTTGGTGGTCGTGGAAGGAGAGGGAGAGGGAGGGGTGGTGGTAGCTACCGAGTAGAATGGGAGGAGGACGAGGACCTGATGATGGATCAAGGAAAGGGAAGGCCAACAGCAACAGCAGCTGCAGTGAAGAGGGAGGAGAGGGAGGGAGGCAGGATTGAAGGAACATGTGGGTTATTGCGGCGCGGAGTGGATCTGCCCTTAGACGAGGTGGAGGTCGGGGGGGAGGGAGGGAGGGAGGGAGGGCGGGTGTACCAAGGGGCCGTGTATGCGGCGCATGAAGTGCACGGAATATTTATTTACTTTGGAATGGTAGTGAAAGAGGAGAGGGAGGGGAGAGACGGAGGGGTAGAAGGAGGAGCCATTAGATTTTTTGAGGCCAGCGGGCGAATAACGCGAAGCGGATTGCCGGCATTAGTGTTGGAGGACCTCGAAAAAAAGGCGGAGGAGGGGAGGAGGGGAGGGAGGGAGGGAGGAGGGATAAGGAAGGAAACTTTGGTGGAGGTGAGGGTGAAGAGCGTGGAGAGGCCGTTGGGGGGAAAACCGAAGGTGGAGCTGGTGCTGGTCCCGAGGAGGAAGTTGCTGATATTGGACTTGAATGGGGTGTTATTTAATCGCTACCCCGTGGGGGATGCTCGACGGGAAGGAGGAAGAGGAGGTTGGGAGGGAGGACGGGTGATAAAACGGCCGGGTTGCGACGATTTCTTGGAGTTTTGTTTCGCGCACTTTGATGTGGCGGCGTGGAGCTGCTGTAGGAAGGAGACGCTGGAGATGGAGATTTTCAACGGGAGAGAGAAAGAGTTGGTGTTTGTGAATTGGGGCATGCACAGCACGAATTTATGGCCGAGACACTCGGCGGTTAGTAAAGACAAGCCTTTATTTCTGAAAGAACTGAGGCGGTTGTGGGAGGGACAGCTGGAGAGGGTAGGGTATGGGGAGCAGAACACGATTTTGCTCGACAACCACGTGGAGAAGTTCGAGGGGAATCCAGTGGGGACGTGCGTGGTGGTGCCCGAGTACGAGGACGGGGCCGAGCCGGAAGACGGGGTGTTGAGCTTGGAGGGGGAGCTCGTCGGGCACCTGCGACGGATGGCGGTGGCGCCCGAGGGGGGGAGAGGGGAGGAGGGGGGGGGGGGGGGGGGGGGATATGGGGGGGGGAGGAAAGGTGTTTATTTCCGGGAGAAGCACCAAGATCCGCGGGGGGAGGGGGGGGCCAGGGTCA